>JAAIGF010292661.1_pt1 | contig 67485 bp, 60 predicted proteins | sample 6487441 | NCBI WGS metagenome assembly JAAIGF01 (sample SAMN13974129, study PRJNA590717) | phyllosphere metagenome | biome: pepper field; feature: multiple bacterial spot infested pepper fields; material: pepper leaves; isolation source: leaves from pepper fields | host: Capsicum annuum ...
GCCGTCAATGACGCTGATAATGTCGCCGATTTTGCGCGAGCTGGCGGTAATGTCGTCCATAGTGCGGATAACGTTACCCACGACGTCGCTGCCTTTGGCGGCGGTGTCGCTGGCGGTGGTGGCGAGCTGGGCGGCCTCACGCACGGTTTCGCCGTTCTGACGGATGGTCTGGCTGATTTGCTCCATCGAGGCGGCGGTTTGTTGCAGGCTGGCGGCCTGCTCTTCGGTGCGCTGGCTGAGGTCGGCGTTACCCATCGCTATCTGCTGCGAACCGGTGGCGATGGATTCGCTGCTCTGACGCACCTGGCCGACGATGCGGCCGAGACTGTCGCACATGGCATGCATCGAAGCCAGCAGGCTCTGTTGGTCGTGGCGGGCGAGGTCTACGCTGACCGCCAGATTTCCCTGCGCGACTTCCTGGGCGATGCGGGCGGCGTACTGGGGTTCGCCGCCCAGCTGGCGCCGGATGTAGCGGCTCAAATACCAGGCGGTGGCGCCGCCGATAATGCAGCCTGCCAACGCCAGCGCCAGCATCAGCAACCCCGCCTGATTGGCCTGCCGCTCGGCGTCGTTGGCCATCGACAAGGTTAGCGAGGACTGGTCGTCGATCATTTTATCCAGCGTGGTGAAAATTCCTTCCTGCGCTTTTTGCAGGTCGGCGACAATAATATTGCGCGCTTGCACCGGATGCCCCGCCATACCCGCTTCCACAGCGTTGTTCATCGCTTCGCTATAGGCGGGACGAAACTGGTCGAGCTGTTGCAGCCCTCGCTGCATGTCAGGGTCGTCAGCGGCTTGTACGATTTGCGCGACCAGCTTCGTCATGCTGGCGTTGGTTTCATCCAGCCGCTGTTTTTCCTGCTCTCGCTGCGTTTTGTCATTCAGGAGCGCGATGTTGCGTACCCGGCGGGCGGCATCATTGAGGTGGTCTTTTATTCTTTCCAACTGCAGCAACGTCACCATGTGTGATTTCGACAGCAACTGCATGTCGGTGCTCAGTTTTCGTAGCTGGAATTGACCGAATAACGCAATAAGAAAACCGATTACGATCACCCACGCAAAACCCGAGTTGAGCCGGGTGGAAAGCCTGATGTTTTTGAAGCTGATATTCCTGAAGCCGGTATTACTGAATGTAGTCATGCGTCCCCCCTGAGCGGTTGAGGTAACAGCGCCAATGGCATGGCGGATCAATGCATAGCAAAAAAGAACAATAAAACGCTGATATTGTTATGCGCCGCGGCGACGCTTCGTTAGGCCTGAAGGCTGTCGGCGGCTGTGTGGCGTCGTGGCTGGTAAGGTCAGGATATAAATAACCAAAATGGCACTGGTTGAGTAATAGATATTCGCTATACCCACCATCTTTCATGCTGCCGGGGTGCTGGTCGCTTTATTGACCTTTTTGGTGTGAAGACTTCGGTCGTCAGGGGCTAAATTCGAAAGAAACCGCCACCGTAACGGCGGCGGTCAGGGGAAAGGTAAACTCAGAACTGTTCCCAGTTGCTGTTGCCGGCGTTGCTCGCCAGCGCCAGTTTGGATGGCGTTGGTTTTTTCAACCCGGTTCCCGGTTTTTGCAGCAAGTCGCTCTGGCTGTTAAACGCATTCTGAATAGTGAATATGCTCATCAGTTCCACCAGCCGCGCGGCCTGATCGCTCAGGCTGTCGGCGGCGCTGGCCGACTCTTCCACCAGAGACGCGTTCTGCTGGGTGACCTGATCGAGCTGGTTAACCGCATCGTTAATCTGCGAAATACCGGATTCCTGCTCGTGAGTGGTCACGCCGATTTCGCCAATCAAATCCGCCACGTGGCGCGCCTGTTTCACCAGTTCGTCGATGGTGGACCCGGCTTCGCCCACCAGCGTTGAACCGGCTTCCACCGTTTCGACGCTGGCAGTGATCAACTCCTTGATTTCCTTGGCGGCGGAAGCGGAGCGTTGGGCCAGATTTCTCACCTCGCCCGCCACCACGGCAAAGCCGCGGCCCTGCTCGCCGGCGCGGGCGGCTTCCACCGCGGCGTTAAGCGCCAGAATGTTGGTCTGGAAGGCAATGCCGTCGATGACGCTGATAATGTCGCCGATTTTGTGCGAGCTGACGGAAATGTCTTCCATCGTGCGGACGATATTGTTGACGGCCTCACCGCCTTTGGCGGCGGTTGAACTGGCCGATTGCGCCAGTTTGGTGGCGGTGCGCACGGTATCGCCGTTCTGGCGGATGGTCTGGCTCATCTGCTCCATAGAGGCGGCGGTTTGTTGCAGGCTGGCGGCCTGTTCTTCGGTGCGCTGGCTCAGGTCGGTGCTGCCGGCGGCGATTTCGCTGGCGCCGGTGGCGATGGATTCGCTGCTCTGGCGTACCTGGGTGACGATCTGCCCCAGTTTTTCCCGCATGTCGTTCATGGCTGCCAGTACGCTGTGATTGTCGCCCGCGCGCAGTTCGACATTAAAGGCCAGATTGCCGTCGGCGATTTGCTGGGCAACCGCCGCGGCGTAAATCGGCTCGCCGCCCAGCTGGCCTTTGACGGTGCGGGTGATCAGCCAGGCGGTCAGCGCGCCGAGCACCGCGGCGGCCAGCGCCAGCGCCAGCATTACCGTGCCGTCTGAACGGGCGTTTTGCATGGAATCCGCCACCACGTTCATGGTGATTTTTTTCTGGAAGTCGAGCATGTTGTCCAGCGCCCGGAAGACGCCGTTCTGGGCGGTCTGCATGTCGTTGAGAATCAGTTCACGGGCCTGATCGCGCTGCTCTGGCTGGCCGGAAATGCCCAATTGCACCGCATTATTGAATGCCTGCAGGTAAGCGGGGCGCGCCTGCGTCAACTGGTTAAGCTGATCGCGGGTTTCCGGTGTATCGAGCCGTTCCGATAACTGTTTAAGCACCTCGGTGTTGCGGGCGATTTGCCGGTCGATCAGCTGCTTCTCGCGCGCGATGCGTTCAGGATCGTTACTGAGCGCAATATTACGCACCAGACGGGAATTGGTGTCGAAGCCGGTTTTGGCTTCCTGAATCAGCATCATGTTGGTGAGTGTGGTGGAGGAGAGGTGATCGATGTCGTCCCCCAGCCCCGCCAGTTGGGTTCGGCCAAATGTCGCTACCAGCAGACCAATCACGATGACGAGAGCGAATCCGGCACTCAACATGGTGCCCAGTTTTATTTTTTTCAGCGCGTTCATAGATATCCTTACGTCGTGTATTCCATGCGTTTATTCGGGACCTCGTCCAGGAGGTAAAATGGAAATAGCTCTATGTGTGTATAATTTGGGTTAGTTCTATTTCATGTGAATAATTTTTGTGGGTCAGCCGACAGATCTCCTGTTTATTACGATTGCTTTTTAAATAGATAGAGAGGTAATGGTCTTATAAAAATCGATAACAAGAATCTTTAACTCCAATAATTAATATAAGAAAGTAACTGGAATTGAAGTTTATAGTGGAGCTTATTGGTTAATAAGAGTAAGGAATAGAGATTGGTTTGTCGAATGCAATATATAAACTTTTCAAATAAAGTATCAAAAGAATAATTTCCGGTGGTATTTCTGCAATTCCGATCGCGTTTTTACCGCAAGGGTGTGTCGATGACGATAGCCGGATAATCCATCGCCACGCCTGAATGCACAGAAATACCGGCAGTCGTACAGAGACACGAGCGTGCGGGCGGTGTGAATGGTGCCAATCAGGCCGCCGTCGGTTCGCTATGGTAAGCGGCTCCTGTGCGATGCCGGGATATCGGCGGCTGGCGTTTCTGCCGATGTCGTCATCGTGGTCTGTCCGTGCTCAATGAAGGGAAAACCGCGATGGAATGGGCGATCCATGGGCGGGCGTTTCACTGAAAGGGGGAGAACCCTGTTACATGGAAAAATTGCTTCTGCTTCAGATTTTTTATCTGGAAGGTGTATAAAAATGTTTTTTTACTAAAAATGCATTGTAAAACAAAAAGATTGATAAATAATACCGTTATGTTTTTAATTCCCATCATTTTAACTGTATGTCGTATCCTCGGGCGTTTTTTTTAAATCTGTTGCTGATTCTGAGCTGTTTTCAGCTCTGCGCCTGCGCAACGTTGTCACAAGTCACTATGCCCGCCCGCTACGACGCTTATCTTACCCATCCCTCCTTCCAGGCGAATGTCGATGACATTGTGCATCATTATATGAAGGATAAGTCGGTGTCGGGCATCAGCATTGCGGTTATCCATAACCGAGGACCGGCTCAGTTTTACTGTTATGGCGTGACGGATGAGCAAGGCGGCTATGCCATAACACCCGATACCTTGTTTGCTCTGGGATCGATCAGTAAAGGCATTACCGCCGATGTGGTCAGCCAACTGGTTCTGCAGAAAAAATTACGTTGGGAAGATACGCTCGCTACGTTGCTGCCGGAAAATACGCCTTTAAGCGAGGATGCAAAGCGAATCACGTTATTACAACTGGTCACGCACACGTCCGGTTTGCCTCGTCAGGATATCGATTTCCAGATTCTGACTAAATTTGTGCGTTATCTTGGCAGCGGCGAGAATTTTTATGGCGGGCTGGATAGTAATGAGGTATTGCATTATCTGGCTGATTTCAGGGCACCTTCGCATCCGAGTGCACAATACTCAAACCTTGGCTATGCCGTTCTCGGCTATATCCTGAAGGATAAATTCCACCAGAGTATTGAGGATATGGCGAAAGATCGTCTTTTCACTCCTCTTGATATGCGGCAAACAAGTTTTAGACCGGAAACGTTAGCGCGTTTTGCTTTCCGCGCCCTGGGACACGCTGGCGATCAGCCTAAATTCATTGCGCGCGGCGCACTAACGCCAGACTGGCATTTCAGCAATAATATGCTCTCAGCGGCAGGGCTATACAGTAACGCGCATGATTTAATCCTCTATCTTCGAGCTCATCTGGGCGATACGCCCTCACCATTGATAAACCAGGCGTTTGCACAGATAAACCAGGGTTATGCCCGTCACGGGAACCAGGTGCAAAACATTGCCTGGGTAACCGACATAGACGGAAAAAACAGCATAACGTATCAGGTGGGGTATATCGGCGGGTATTCCAGTTTTATCGGCTTTGATAAGCAAAATGGCAACGCAATTGTCGTACTGCAAAACGCTTTTAACTGGAGTAACTATCTGGGGATTGCTCTATTAACGGATTTAGCGAAGCGACGCTGACCGACCGCGGGAAATAAAATGCCATCGGGTGCGGCGTTGATGCGCAGTCCGTATTCTTGTGGGCGTTCCTGCCCATCATCCTGGCGTAAGGTTGTTTTTTATAATGTCATGATTATTTTATAAAAAATAATCACCTGTCGTATCGGTTTACTGCCGGTTTTTCTCCCCGCTGCAATCGTATGCACTTGTCATCCGGTTGTCATGATGCAGTTATTTTTCTGTCATCCGGGCGTGTCATGTTACAGCCGAACATAAAACGCGCTTTTTCGCTCATGGCGCCAACAATTATCAGCATCCGCAATGATCAGCACCCACATGATCTCAGGAGACAGCATGTTTCAGCACGCTATCCGTAAAACCGCCGCCGTTGTCATTATGGCGTTAGCCGCCAGCGCACAAGCGCAGGCTGTTACCGAAATCCCGTTCTGGCATTCGATGGAAGGAGAACTGGGTAAAACCGTTAATTCTCTGGCTGACCGTTTTAACCAGACGCACAGCGACGTCAAAATCGTGCCGGTGTATAAAGGCAACTACGAGCAGAGCCTGGCGGCCGGTATCGCCGCGTTCCGCAGCGGCAATGCGCCGGCTATCCTGCAGGTGTACGAAGTGGGCACCGCCACCATGATGGCCAGCAAGGCAGTTAAGCCGGTGTATCAGGTGTTCAAAGATGCCGGCGTGCCGTACGACGAGAAAATCTTCGTGCCGACCGTCTCCGGTTATTACTCCGATTCCAAAACCGGACACCTGCTGTCTCAGCCGTTCAACAGCTCCACCCCGGTGCTGTACTACAACAAAGACGCCTTCAAAAAAGCGGGTCTGGACCCGGAACAGCCGCCGAAAACCTGGCAGCAGATGGCTGAGTACACCGCCAAACTGCGCGCGTCCGGCATGAAATGCGGCTACGCCAGCGGCTGGCAGGGCTGGATTCAGATTGAGAACTTCAGCGCCTGGCACGGCCTGCCGATCGCCACCAAAAACAACGGCTTCGACGGTCTTGATGCGGTGCTGGAGTTCAACAAGCCGGTTCAGGTCAAACACATCCAGATGCTGGAAGACATGAACAAGAAAGGGGACTTCACCTACTACGGCCGCAAAGACGAGCCGACCGAGAAGTTCTACAACGGCGATTGCGCCATGACCACCGCGTCGTCCGGTTCGCTGGCGAATATTCGTCAGTACGCCAAATTCAACTACGGCGTGGCTATGATGCCGTATGACGCCGACGTGAAAGGCGCGCCGCAGAACGCCATTATCGGCGGCGCCAGCCTGTGGGTGATGAACGGCAAAGACGCCGCCACCTACAAAGGCGTGGCTGAGTTCATGCAGTTCCTGTCGACGCCGGAAATCGCCGCCGAGTGGCACCAGAAGACCGGCTATCTGCCGATCACCACCGCCGCTTACGAGCTGACCAAGCAGCAGGGTTTTTATGACAAGAACCCCGGCGCCGACATCGCCACCCGTCAGATGCTGAACAAGGAACCGCTGCCGTTCACCAAGGGGCTGCGTCTGGGCAATATGCCGCAGATTCGCACCATCGTGGACGAAGAGCTGGAAAGCGTCTGGACGGGTAAGAAAACCCCGCAGCAGGCGCTGGATGCCGCTGTGGAACGCGGCAACGCGCTGCTGCGCCGCTTCGAACAAGCGAACAAGTAACCGTATTCCGGGCCGAAGGGATTCGGCCACCCTTTTCTGAGAACCCGGTTTTCTGAGAATCCTGTTTTCTGAGAGCATTGTGCATGACTGCTTCCCGTCCTGTTTTTGGCCGCAGCCTGCTGCCTTACCTGCTGGTGCTGCCGCAGCTGGCCATCACGGTGATCTTTTTCCTCTGGCCCGCCGGGCAGGCGCTCTGGTACTCGGTGCAGAGCGTAGACCCGTTCGGCCTCTCCAGTCAGTTTGTCGGGCTGGATAACTTCACCAATCTGTTCCACGACAGCTATTACCTCGGCTCGTTTTACACCACGTTGCTGTTCAGTTTTCTGGTGGCGGCGTCTGGGCTTATCGTGTCGCTGTTTCTGGCCGCGCTGGTGGATTACACCCTGCGTTTTAGCCGCCTGTACCAGACGCTGCTGATTCTGCCTTACGCGGTCGCGCCCGCGGTGGCAGCGGTGCTGTGGATGTTTCTGTTCAACCCCGGTTTGGGGCTGATTACCTGGCTGCTGCATCAGTGGGGTTACGGCTGGAATCACGCCCAGCACAGCGGTCAGGCGATGTTTCTGGTGGTGCTGGCCTCGGTATGGAAGCAGATTAGCTACAACTTCCTGTTTTTCCTGGCGGCGTTGCAGTCCATTCCCCGCTCGCTGATTGAAGCGGCGGCGATTGACGGCGCCGGGCCGGTGCGCCGTTTCTTCAATCTGGTGCTGCCGCTGATTTCGCCGGTGAGTTTTTTCCTGCTGGTGGTCAACCTGACCTACGCCTTCTTCGACACCTTCCCGGTGATCGACGCCGCCACCGGCGGTGGGCCGGTGCAGGCCACGACTACCTTGATCTACAAGATTTACCGCGAAGGGTTCGCCGGTCTTGATCTCTCCAGTTCGGCGGCGCAGTCGGTGATACTGATGTTGGTGGTGACCGTGCTGACGGTGATTCAGTTCCGCTTTGTCGAGCGTAAGGTGAATTATCAATGACCGCAAAATACGTAATGACAGGGAGCCGGATGATTGAAAACCGTCGCGGGCTGGATATGTTCAGTCACGCCATGCTGGTGGTCGCCATTCTGGTGGTGCTGTTCCCGCTGTACGTGGCGTTTGTCGCTGCGAGCATGAGTTCGGAACAGATGTCCCTGGTGCCGATGTCGCTACTGCCCGGCGGCCACCTGTGGGAAAACCTGGCGGATATCTGGCGGCACGGGGTAGGCGACAACAACAGCGCGCCGTTCGGCCTGATGCTGTTTAACAGCTTCGTGATGGCGCTGGCGATCACCATCGGCAAAATCAGCGTCTCGATGCTGTCGGCTTTCGCCATCGTCTATTTCCGTTTTCCGTGCCGTAACCTGTTCTTCTGGATGATTTTCTCCACCCTGATGTTGCCGGTGGAAGTGCGTATTTTCCCGACGGTCGAGGTGATTTCCCATCTCCATATGACCAACAGCTATGTCGGGTTGACACTGCCGGTGATGGCGTCCGCCACCGCCACGTTTCTGTTCCGCCAGTTCTTCATGACGCTGCCGGACGAACTGCTGGAAGCGGCGCGTATCGATGGCGCCAGCCCGATGCGCTTTTTCTTCGACATGGTGCTGCCGTTGTCCAAAACCAATCTGGCGGCGCTGTTTGTCATCACCTTTATCTACGGCTGGAACCAGTATCTGTGGCCGCTGTTGATCGTCAACGACCCCCATTTGGGCACCGCGGTGGCCGGGATCCAGAGCATGATCGCCACCGGCGACACCGCTACGCCCTGGCATCAGGTGATGGCGGCGATGCTGATAACCATGCTGCCGCCGTTGTTGATTGTGTTGCTGATGCAGCGCTGGTTTGTTCGCGGTCTGGTTGATAGTGAGAAATAGAATCTTATGGCATGTTTAAAACTTCAGGCCGTCACCAAATCCTATGACGGCAATACTCAAGTGATTCAGCCGATCGATCTCGATGTGGCGGACGGCGAATTCGTGGTGATGGTCGGCCCGTCCGGCTGCGGCAAATCCACGCTGCTGCGGATGGTGGCGGGTCTGGAGCAGACCTCCAGCGGCGATATTTACATCGGTGAGGAACGCGTTACCGACAAAGAGCCGAAAGATCGCGGCATTGCGATGGTGTTCCAGAATTACGCGCTCTATCCGCATATGAGCGTTTACGACAACATGGCGTACGGCCTGAAAATTCGCGGTTTCGGCAAAGCGCAGATTCGCCAGCGGGTGGAAGAAGCGGCGCGCATTCTGGAACTGCAACCGCTGCTCAACCGCAAGCCGCGCGAGCTGTCCGGCGGCCAGCGCCAGCGCGTGGCGATGGGGCGCGCCATCGTGCGCGAGCCGGCGGTATTCCTGTTTGATGAACCGCTGTCCAACCTTGACGCCAAGCTGCGGGTGCAGATGCGCCTTGAACTGCAACAGCTGCACAAACGGCTGAAAACCACCAGCTTGTACGTCACCCACGATCAGGTGGAGGCGATGACGCTGGCGCACCGGGTGATCGTGATGAACAAAGGCGTGGCGGAGCAGATCGGCGCGCCGGCGGAGATTTACCGCAAACCGGCGTCGCTGTTTGTCGCCAGCTTCATCGGCTCGCCCGCCATGAATCTGTGGGCCGGACAGGTGAGCGCCGACGGCAGCCGGGTCGCGCTGTCGGCGGATTTCTCGCTGCCGCTGCCGGTCGCAAAACCGGCATGGCAAGGGCGCGACGTCACGCTTGGCATGCGCCCGGAGCACATTTTGCAGTCCACCGCCGACGCCGGCGGCGTGCCGCTGGTGGTGGAGACGCTGGAATTGCTGGGCGCGGATAATCTGGCGCACGGCAAATGGGCGGGGCAGAATATCGTGGTGCGCCTGTCGCACGAGCATTGTCCGGCGGTGGGGGAAACCCTGTGGCTCAATCTGCCGGCCGCATCCTGGCATATATTTGATTCGCAAAGCGGATTACGGATGGAAGCATGACCCCGAACTGGCCTTATCCTGCTATCGTCGCCCACCGCGGCGGCGGCTCTCTGGCGCCGGAAAATACGCTGGCGGCGATTGATGTCGGCGCGCATCACGGCCACAAAATGATTGAGTTTGACGCCAAGCTGTCGCAGGACGGGCAGATTTTCCTGTTGCACGACGACACGCTTGAACGCACCAGCAACGGCTGGGGCGTGGCGGGCGAGCTGCCGTGGGACAAGCTGGTGGGGCTGGACGTCGGCAGTTGGTACAGCCGCCAGTTCCACGGCGAACGCCTGCCGCTGTTGTCGGAAGTGGCGAAGCGTTGCGCACAGTACGGTCTGGCGGCCAATATCGAGATCAAACCGACCACCGGCTGCGAGGAATTGACCGGTCGCGTGGTGGCGCTGGCCGCGCGCGAACTGTGGCAGAACCATCCGGCTGCGCCGCTGCTGTCGTCGTTTTCGGTTGCGGCATTGGAGGCCGCGCAGCAGGCGGCGCCGGAGCTGCCGCGCGGGCTGTTGCTGGACGAGTGGGACGACGACTGGCGCATCCTGACCGAACGGCTGGGCTGCGTGTCGATCCACCTTAATCACCAACTGCTGGATGAGGCGCGCGTCAGGCTGCTGAAAGACGCCGGGTTGCGTATTCTGGTGTACACCGTTAATCAACCGGATCGCGCTCGCATCCTGCTGCAGTGGGGCGTTGACTGTATCTGTACCGACCGGATAGATTTGATTGGACCACAATTTAATTAACGCCGGCTGAATGTCGTCTGTCCCGACAGCGCGCCACGCCGGCCAATAAACCGGCGTGTTTCTTCAGGCGTATCCTGTATGACCTCGGGCCGCCCGGCCCGTTCCCCCGACGGGGCTATTGCTGCGCCGTCGTGATAAGCCATCAGCCTTCGCCTGGGTGAGCCGCGCGTTTTTTAAGGAAGGGCGATGCCCACGTTTATTCTTTCTCTCTGGCACCAGATTTTTCTTTCACTGCCGCTGTTTGTGCTGATTGCGCTGGGGTATGGCCTGATTCGCTTCGGCCGCTGGCCGTCGACCGTAACCGATGCGCTGACCAAATTCGTATTTTCAGTGGCGCTGCCTGCCATGCTGTTCCGCATGATGTGCGATTTCTCCAAACGACCGGCGGTGGACGCCCGGTTGCTGATCGCCTTCTTTGGCAGCTGTCTCATCGTGTTTGTGCTGGGTCGGATTGTCGCCAGCCGGGTGTTTCGGCTGGATGGCGTATCCGGCTCGGTGTTTTCGCTCAGCGGGATTTTCTCCAACAACGTGATGCTCGGTTTGCCGATCGCCACCCTGATGCTCGGCCCGCAGGCGATTCCGTCCGTGGCGCTGGTGCTGGTGTTCAACGGCCTGATTCTGTGGACGCTGGTGACCGTTTCGGTGGAATGGGCGCGCAACGGTTCGCTGTCGATGCAGGGGTTCACCAAAACCGCGCTCGGCGTGCTGAAAAACCCGCTGATCATCGGCATTCTGTCCGGCACGTTCTACAGCCTCACCGGATTGCCGCTGCCGGATAGCATCGATAAGCCTATTGGTATGCTGAGTCAGATCGGCGTGCCGCTGTCGCTGGTGGCGCTGGGCATGGGGCTGGCGGAATACCGTATTCGCGACGGCTGGCAAATCAGCGTCGCTATTTGTCTTATCAAGCTGGTGGTGCAGCCGCTGGTGGTGTGGGTGCTGGCGGTGGCGCTGGGTCTGCCGGAGATGGAAACACGAGTCGTGGTGCTGCTGGGGTCGATGGCGGTGGGCGTCAATATCTACCTGATGTCCCGGCAATTCAATGTGCTGGGCGGCCCGGTCGCCGCCAGCCTGTTGATGTCGACCGCGCTGGCCGGCATTACCACACCGCTGATTCTGACGCTGATGGGCGTGAGGGTATAGCCCCATTCGCAACCCGCCGACCATCCTGAGGTGAGCGGCGGGAACCGGTTGGAAACGTCAGTATCGGTTGAGCGTTAGTACCGGTTGGTATTGCCCGGAGCGGATTGCTGGATGCGCTGGCGATTCTGTTCCAGTTGCTGTTGCAGCTGGCGCTGTTGTTCACGGCTGCGCTGCTGGATGTCGCTATTCAGTTGCTGTTGCTGCAACGCCTGATTTTGCTGCATCTCCTGCAGCAGCCGCTTCTGGCTGCTGATGCCGTTTTCAAATTGCTGCTGCTGGGGCGATATCTGTTGCGTGGCGGCCTGCGCCAGCAACGGCAGGCTCAGGAGCAGCATCAGGGGAGATATTATTTTCATGATTCCTCCGGGGAAACGGCTGTCGGATACCGCTTTATTCTAGCCGTTAATCGGGGCGTCGTCCCCGCCTTCTGCGACACTATTCAGGTGGGCACTATTCAGGTGTGGCATATTCAGGTGGGCACTATTCAGGTGTGGCACTTCAGACGATTCGCGGCGCCAGCCCCGGCTGGGGCGTGAGCGTGGAATAGGCTATACTGACGCCCACCTTTTTTCGTACCTGACTTCATCATGTTTCATATCGCGCTCTATGAGCCACAGATTGCGCCCAATACCGGCAATATTATCCGTCTGGCGGCCAACAATGGCTGTTCGTTGCATCTGATCGAACCGCTGGGCTTCGATTTCGAGGAAAAAAAGCTGCGCCGCGCCGGGCTGGATTATCACGATCTGGCGAATGTTAGCCGTCATCGCAACTATCAGGACTTTCTGCAGGCGGTGGCGGGGCACCGGATTTTCGCCTGCACCACCAAAGGCAGCCGCCCTTACGACGAACCCGACTACCAGCCGGGCGATGTGCTGCTGTTCGGCTCTGAAACCGCCGGTCTGCCGGATGATATCCGCAACGGCTTCACACCGGAATGCCGTATCCGCATCCCGATGGAGCCCAACTGCCGCAGTTTGAATCTGTCCAACTCGGTGGCGATCATCAGTTACGAGGCCTGGCGGCAGAATGGCTTTGGCGGCCGACGCTGACGCGCCACGCCCGTCATGACCAATTGTTCGACACGACTAACCCATCGACACGACTAACCCATCGGAACGACCAACAGGAGAGCGCGTGATGACCTGTTCGATACCTGCTTCTGCGCTGCGGCGCACCCTGATCATGGGCAACAGCGGTTCGGGGAAAAGCTGGCTGGCGGAACAGCTGGCGGCCCGGCTACAGGCGCCCGCCATCGACCTGGATCTGATCAACTGGGAGCCGGGCGGCTACGGAAAAGCGCGCGACCGGGCGCGGGTCAAAGCCGAGGCTCGGGAGCTGGCGCAGGCTGAATGCTGGATCATGGAAGGGGTTTACGGCTGGTTGATGCAGGAAGTGGTGCAGCAAGCCACCGCGTTGGTTTGGCTGGATATCCCGGTGGAGGAATGCCTGACCAATATTCGTCAGCGCGGGCTGCGCCGTGGCGGCGACGAAGCGGCGCTGGCCGAATTGCTGCGTTGGGCGGGCGAGTACCGGGAGCGGCAAAGCAACAGCTCGTTCAGCGGGCATCTGCGGGTGTTTGAGCAGTGCGCGCCATCGCAGCGAGTCGTGACGCCACAGCGTATCGTGCTGCACAGCCGCGAAGACACCGAACGTTTTATGGCGGGGATTCTGTCGGACGACTGAACGCCCGGCGCGTGGAATCAACGTTGCTGCAGGATGGGAGAACGGCGCGCCGGTATCGGATTGAGCAGGAACACCACTTCTCCGCGGTAAAACGGCGATGCCAACAGCCGGCGCTGCCACTGTTCATCCCATTTGCCGTGTTGCACCAGCCCGAGGCGGAACGGCAGTTTCAGGTTCATCAGCGTTGGCAGATAGGCGGCGTAATTCTCCACCGTGCGCCGTCCCTGATAGGTCTGCACCACCAGTTCATCCACCACGCCGTTCAGACGATTGAGTTGCCGGACATCGCCGGTTTTGGCCCAGTCCAGCAGCCCGGTGACGCTCAGGCGACAGTCGGGCGGCAACTGCTGGCGGAGCGTTTGCAGAAAAGCGACGTAGTGCGACAGGTGGTAGCTTTGGGCGTCGAAATCGATCTGGATGCCGTCGACCCGGTTGCCGGCGGCGGCCCAACGCTGCCGCAGTTGCAGCAGACGCCGCAGTTCCGGTGCGCCAAGGCGCAGCTCGGAAACCCGAAACGACAGCCAGAGATGCCTGACCGGCAGGGCGCTGACCGGAATCCCCTGACGCAGGAATACGGTTTTGCCGTTCCGGCGGGCGATTTCCCCCTGATGCAGATAGAGCGTGTCCGCCTGAGACAACACCGGTTGCGGCTGCACCGCCGCCCACAGCCAGAAGGCGTGATAGCGGGCGGCGTTAACGGTGGCGCTGTACGCTGTGGAACTCAGGCACAGCAGGCTCGCCAGCACAACGGTACAACGGACTACCAGTAGTATTTGAGCTGTCGCGCCCATTGGCTGCCTTTAAAGTCCGCTTTGAGCTGCCGGAACCACGCCTTGCGCGTTTCCTTGCTGATATCCTGCGAACCGCAGTCGTTGTAACCGCTTGGCGCATAGCAGTAGATGGCGCGGTAGAGCGCGTAACTCTTGTCTTCCGGCGCGGCTTTCGCGTCGGCGATCACCTGCATGTAGTTGTCCAGACGATTGAATTCCTTGCCTGGATACTGGGCGGCGGCATCCGTCAGACCGTTGAGCATGTTGCTTTCGCCCCAGTCGAATCCGACGCCGTTGCCGGTGCGCAGGACGAACTCGCCCAGACAGTTGAGGGCATGGGCGTCACTGGCGTTCTGGCTCAGGGTTGTGGCCGTTTCCTGTAGCGTCGGGCATTCGTATCCTTCCTCGGTGTCGCTGCCGTCCCAGCCGAATACCGTCAGGTCTTCCTCGTTCCAGCTCATGTTTTCGGTGCTTTTCAGCGGTGCGATGGTTTTCAGCAGCGCGCTGTCTTTCAGAAAACCGGCGTAATCGCGGTGTGTCAGCTGCTTGGTCAACAGCGTATGCAGGGCGATGGCGCGTTCTTCATGCGTCTGCTGAGGGCCGGTCTGGCGGTGCAACAGCTCGGCATCGGCGCTGACTTTCAGGATGGCGGAGCGAAAACGCAGGTTTTTGACCGGGCTTTCCGGCGTGAATACCCGTTCCGGCTGGCCGCTGTCCACCAGCGTTTGCGCCAGCGTCAGTTGCAGGAATTGTTGCTGGGTGTAGGTGGTTTTCAGCATCAGCAGATGGCGCCAGTGCGCTTCCGCCTCGTCCCACTGTTTTTGCTGTTGCATCGCCAGCCCGCGCAGCACCTGGCTACTGAAGGCGGTGACGTTGGTGATATCGTCCGCGGTGGTCATCGGCAAGGTCTTCAACACCGCGGCGTAGTCCCGTTGCAGGTAGTAATGAAACGCCGCCTGCAGATAGCGGAATTCTTCCTGCATACCCGCTTTTTCAAACAGCGGCTGCTGGCGGGTGATTTCTTCCTGCGTCAGAGCGGGCAGCGTCATCCAGCCGTCAGGGCTGCGCAGGCGTTTGATGTCCTGCACCAGCATCAGGACCGGCGTATCGGCCGAGCTCACAAACTGGTTGTCTTCCAGCAACTTGTTGTCAATTTCGTTGCCGATAGCCTGCAACTGATCCACGCTTTTGGCGGACGCCAGCACCTGGCTGAAACGACCGGCCAGCGCGACGGTGTCGCCGCTGATCCACTCGGCCCGGCGGTACAGACCTTTGGCCGAGTCGGCGTATTTTCCCCGCGGATACTGTTTCAGGTACTCATCGATACGCTGAACCGCCTGTTTCCCGGCGGCCTTGTCCATCTTGCGGGGATCGAACATGTTGTATTCGTCCTGCGCGTCTTTCATCGCCTGATTAATCGATACCCGAATCAGCATATAACGGGCCGTTTCCGCCACCCACGGCTGGCTGGCCGGCAACAATTGCTGGAAGCCTTTATCCGCCTGATCCAACTGCCCTTCATAAAATGCCACCGCGTTGGCGAGGTAGCGGCGCAGTTCGCCGGCGTGGCCGGCGTCCGGTACGCTGGCCAGATCGGTATTGGCGTCGCCGACGCCGTAATCGCTGGACAGCATTTTCATGCGCACCAGCGCCAACTGGGTGCGCTGGGCGTCGTTCAGTTCCTTGTCCGCCAGCAGCAGATCGAAAAAGCTCTCCAGCGTGGTGGCGTCGTTGGAAACCCAACGCCCATCCAGGTCAACCGGCGTCAGGTCGCGCAGCTTATTCAGTTCGGTATCCGGAAAATGCAGTTGGGCGGCTTTTTGCAGCAACGAAGCGTTCTCTTCGTCGGCTTTGTCGTCCGAGGGGGCGCTGGGGTCGGCCGGCGCGCCGGCGCTGTTGTCTTCGGTAGCGGCCAGCCCCATCACGCGGTAAGCGGTGAACGGGTCGACACGGGAACGAGTTTGATCCGGCTCCGGCTGAGGTATCGGCAGCGGAATATGATTACGGCTGCTCTGCAGCAACACCAGATTGGTGCGGGTGTCGTTATCCGGCAGAAGGTAGGGAAGCGCGGGCATACCGCAATCGGCATCGGAAAAACCGCATACGCCATCGCCGGAAGCATATGTCGGCATCTGTACCAGCGTGGCGATGAATCCAGCCAGTAAGGCTAATCCTTTCATGTCCTTTTCCTGTGCAGGGTGTCAGGCAACATCAAGAACTTATTCCATCAGGCATGTGCAGCTTCATGCATGACTGAGGGGATAATTTCTTTTGCCAGCGGGGTGGTGCGCGCGATTTCTCGCGGCCATTCGCCCGGCGGCACAGGTTCACACTCTACCCGAGCAGGGAAAAAACTCAATCGGTTGACGGCATGGATGTGACGTCGGGCGCGGGTGTCCGCGCCCGAAAAGGCAGGTTATCAACGTTGGTAGAGCGGCAGCCAGAGCGTGAGCTGCAAACCGCCCAGCGGGCTTTCATCGGCTTTGGCCCAACCGCGATGCTGGGAAATGGCGGTTTCGACGATCGCCAGTCCCAGACCGGTGCCGCCGGACTCGCGATCGCGGGCTTCGTCCGTGCGGTAGAACGGCCGGAAAATCTGTTCCCGATCCTCCGGGCTAACGCCGGGACCATCGTCGCCGACGACAATGGTGACGCCCTGTGCATCGGCCGAGAACGACACGGCGATACGGCTGTGCGAATAACGAAGCGCGTTGCGCACCACGTTTTCCAGCGCGCTATCGAGCGCGGTCGGGTTGCCGAACAGCGGCCAGGGACCAGGCGGCGATAATACCTCCAGCGTTTTACCCATTTGCTCGGCTTCAAAGCGGGCGTCGTCCAGCACATCGCTCCACAGTTCATCCGCCTGTAGCTCTTCCCGCGACAGTTCATGCTTGTGCTGGTTGCGCGACAGCACAAGCAGGTCGTTGATCATGCCGTCGAGCCGCTGGGTTTCGGTTTCGATGCGGTTCAGTTCGTTGCCTTCGCCCTGACGGCGGCGTAATAGCGCGGTCGCCAGTTGCAGACGGGTCAGCGGGGTGCGCAGCTCATGGGAAATGTCGGACAACAGGCGTTGCTGCGCCGTAACCATCCGCTCCAGCGCGCTTACCATCTGGTTGAAGCTGGCGCCGGTCGCCCGGAATTCCTGCGGGCCGGATTCCAGTTCCGGATGCTGTTTCAGATTGCCGCGCGCCACTTCGTCGGCGGCGTTTTTCAGCTTACGCGCCGGTTTCGCCAGGCTCCAGGCCAGCCACAGCAACAGCGGCGAGCTGGTAAGCATGGTGACGATCAGCAGCAATAGCGGGCGATCGAACAGCAGGTTGATAAAATCGGACTGCGGGCTGCTGGCGGGGCGCAGCATGTACATCAGGTAGCTGTCCTCGCCGTCGCGCACGGAAAACGGCCCCAGCAATTCCAGCCGACCGTATTTTTTCTTCTGCGGGAAATCGGCGCTGTCGGACTGACCGATGAAGTTGCGCACCATCTGCATTTCATTACGCTGGGCGCCAATCACGCGCCCTTCGCTGGTGACCAGCAGCAGGCGCTGGCCGGGCGGCGCCCATTTTTCGATCACGCGAAACAGACGTCGCCACCATAACAAATCGTTAGCCGGATCGCTCGCCAGCTCGGCCTCAATGTGCTGCTCCAGCATCAGCCCCTGCCGTTGCTCGTTTTCCAGCAGGGGAGTGAGTTGCCGGGAATCCAGCTTGGGCAGCATCAGCACCAGCATCAGCACCAGAGCCAGCGTCAGCCAGAAAATGGCGAAGATTCGGGCGGTAAGACTGTTGATCATACAGCGGCAGCCCGAATCATGCGGTGGAAACCATCAGATAGCCTCTGCCGCGCAGGGTTTTAAACCAGGGCAGCCCATCCTTGCGCTCAGGTAATTTGCGCCGCAGGTTGGAGATATGCATGTCGATGGCGCGATCGAACGGCGTGAGGCGCTTGCCCAGTACTTCCTGACTGAGATGTTCGCGCGACACCACCTGACCCAGGCGCTGCGCCAGCAGGTAGAGCAGCGTGAATTCGGTGCCGGTCAGATCCAGCACTTCATCGTCGAAGCTGGCTTCCTGACGGCCCGGATTAAGTCGCAGCGCATCCACCTCGATGGTCGGCGCGCTGGCTTCGCCCGCCTGTTGTTGGTCGGTCCAACTGGAGCGGCGCAGAATGGCGCGGATGCGGGCAACCAGCTCGCGATCATTGAAGGGTTTAGGCAGATAGTCGTCCGCGCCCAACTCCAGGCCGAGCACGCGGTCCAGCTCGCTGCCGCGGGCGGTAAGCATGATCACCGGCGTCTGGTAGCGCTGACGCACTTCCTTGAGTGTATCGATGCCGTTTTTCTTCGGCATCATGATATCCAGCAATAACAGGTCAATCGAGTCATCCAGCACGCTTAACGCCTGTTCGCCGTCATGGGCGACAACGACGTTAAAGCCTTCCATTTCGAGCAATTCCCGCAACAGGGATGTCAGCTCGCGATCGTCATCAACCAACAGGATTTTATTCATGATTTACCTACCTCCACGGGCAAAATACGTCATAGATCGCCGCTATTCCATGACTTTACGTAGTTTTACATCGTCTGACGCATGTTTGCAGCAAGGCAATTAGACTAACTCCATCGATTCGCCAAACAGTACACGTCACACCGTACGCAAACACAAGCCGTACGTGAATTACAGAGGAGTCATTGATGCGGGGCACCATCATCACGTTATCTTTTGCTTCACTGCTAATGTTGGTAACCGGCACCGTAATGGCGACTGAAAACGACGCCCCCGAGTTGGGGAACTGTTATCGCGATGACTCTGCCATGAAACGCGAAGAGAGTCAGCAGGGCATGTTTGACGGTGTGAAGTTGACGGAACATCAGCGCCAGCAAATGCGTGATCTGATGCGGCAAGTCCGCCATGAACAGCCAGCCTATGACGCGAACGATGTGGAAATTATGCATCGACTGGTGACGGCGGAAAAATTCGACGCTCCGGCGGTGCAGGCGCAGGTCGCCAGAATGGTTCAGGAGCAGATTGCGCGCCAGGTGGAGATAGCCCGGGTGAGCAACCAGATGTACAACATGCTGACGCCGGAGCAGAAATCGATTCTGAATCAGAAGCATGAACAGGCGATGCAGAGCGTGCGGCAGCAGATGTCGGCATCCGGATCGAGTAGCCAGAATTTGGAACTGTCCCGTCAGGGGCAGGATGAGAGTACCGAGTAATGCGTGTTTTTCCGAGTAGTGAGAGTAGTGCTGAGAGTAGTGTGTAGAGAAGTAACCTGTTTTCCTTGCCATAGACACCATCCCTGTCTTTTTCCCCGCCTTGATGGCGGGGTTTTTTTTGCCTGTATTCTGTACCGCCTTTTCCCGGCGCTGTTGTGCCATTGCTGTACCAACCCTCATGACGCGCGTTTTTGCTGGCCCGTCAGCATAATGTCCTCCACTGCCACAACGGGCTGAAATCGCTTGAGAAAGCGTGTATCGACAGGTGTGGCGGTATCGGTTCCATACCCTGCATGGGTCCCTTTTATCGCTAATTCTGATGAGACACGTTATGAGCACAAAATATACCGCTCTGCTTACCGAGGTTGGTGCAGCCAGGCTGGCGAATGCGATTTCGCTGGGAAAACAGCTGGAAATTACCCAGATGGGGGTGGGAGACGGTAGTGGTACGTTGCCGACGCCGGATACGACGCAAACCAAACTGATTAATGAAAAACGGCGGGCGCCGCTCAATGCACTGAACATCGACCCAGCCAATCCCAATCAGGTTATTGCCGAGCAGGTGATCCCGGAAAATGAAGGTGGGTTCTGGCTGCGTGAAATCGGTTTGTATGACGTCGATGACAATCTGGTGGCGGTGGCAAACTGTCCCGAAACCTATAAACCGCAGATGCAGGAAGGCTCCGGTCGCGTGCAGACGGTTCGCATGATTCTGGCGGTCGGCCAGGCTGATGCCGTATCGTTGAAAATCGACCCGGCGGTGGTGCTGGCAAGCCGGCAGTATGTGGACAACATGGCTCTGGCTAAAGCTCAAAATGGCGCGGATATTGCGGATAAAGCTCAGTTTATAGAGAATTTGGGCGTGAGGAGTTCATTCTCCGGTGTCATTGGCACGACACGAAATGCCGTTATGAATATTCCCTCCGATTCTTCTAATGCCAGGTTTGTTGCCGATGAAATCATTGTTGGAACGTCTTTGGGAGGACACCAATATCGCATTGGTTTATTCGAGAAGACGATCGATCTGACAAAGAATGGCGTTGGGGGGATGGATGCCGGAAAGGTCCCTGATGAAGGGTTTGTCGGGATTTACGCCATTTATAATCCGGTGACGATGGTGTCTGGCTTGCTCGCGGTTAACGCCACCGCAGTCAAATTGCCGGAGATCTATAGCGGAACCAATATGCCAGATGGATATACGGCATCGGCATTATTGACGGTTGTGCCGGTTAAGACGAGTAAGTTTACCGTATTATCTGTCATTGGAAGACAGGTGTATGTTCCTGGAGCAAAAATCTATTCTGGAACACCAAATACATCGGGTGTTGATGTTCCCGTTAGTGGATTCATTCCATTGAATGCCAGAACTATTAGTGGGGTCTTGCGGCAGGGTAGTACGGCAGATGGCCTTTTATCCATAACAGTGGCTAGTAATATGAATAATATTTCTGGTCAGCAGATAACAAGTTATGTGTTTGCAAATATGGAAGTGTCAAGTAATTTTGATGATATTCTGATTATTGATGAAGGCCGTATTGTAGCTGCTGCGAGTAACGCAACATCAGGAAATGCAACATTTACTATTGGCATGTCTAAATATTCTATATAATATTATGGAGTTATGATGTTTTTATGAGAATCTTGCTGTTTCATTCTCTTTTTTGATATGGTTTTTTAGGTTTTTATTTATTGGTCTCATTATTAGATGAGGCCGTTTTTTGTAAAAAAACTATTAATCATTCATCCAGAAATTATTTTCATGTTTTGTTATGAATTCCACACCTCTTATGTCACGTTATTTTTTCATAACTTAACGGGAATGGCCCCATTGAAAAATGTAATCTCTTCACTTTGTTCAGTACCGGCGTAAAGTAGAGTTTCCGGCCCTTCTTCTCCTGAAACAAGAGGTCATCCGTCATGAAAAAGTCACGATTTACCGAAGAGCAGATCGCGTTTGCCCTGAAACAGGCCGAAACCGGCACGCGGGTGGAGGAAGTCTGCAGAAAGATAGGAATTTCTGAAGCCACGTTTTTCAACTGGAAGAAGAAATTTGGCGGTATGGGCGTGGTGGAGTTGCGCCGGTTGCGGCAACTGGAGGAGGAGAACCACCGTCTGAAGCGGCTGGTCGCTGACCTGAGCCTGGACAAGGAAATGCTGCAGGATGTCATCCGAAAAAAGTGCTGAGGCCCGCGCAGAAGCGTGAGGCAGTCGCCTGGCTGCTGGAAGCGTACCGTATCGGGCTGTGTCGCGGCTGCCGCCTGATGATGCAGAGCCGTACGGTGTACCACTATCGCAGTTGTAGTGATAATCGGTTCGTCACCCGCCGGATAAGGGAAATTGCCGAAACCCGCGTTCGCTACGGTGTGTAGCGCATTCATATTCTGCTGCGCCGACCCTGCAAGCGCTCGCCGAAAGTGGAGCACTATTCCACGCAGCTATTTAGGGCCACTATGGCACATTTTTTCTCTATTTCTGAATCCTGATTAATGTTATCTTTACAGTAATAAACTATAAGCTTTGCTGTTGAACTAATAGAGTGGATGATATGGATATTTGTATTGAAGAGGCTGTAAGGCAAAGAATTCTCAAGATGACTAAAGAGCTGAGAATTGAGAGAATAATACTTGGTATGGATATGAGCACTCCAGGTATTGAGATTTCTCCTCTTTATAATCCAATAACGGATAAATCAAAACATAACGTATATTACACCGATTATACATCTGCTGAAGAGTCACGTAAAAAGCATGCTGGCTATGAACATGATGAAATCGTAAAACTCGATTTCATCTGGGATCAGAAATTAACACTTTCTGAATGTATTCCTGCTGGGAGTAAATTTGAGTGGGCAATTGCGTCACATGTCTTAGAGCATGTCCCTGACCCTATCGGATGGATGAATGAGATTTTAGATACATTGAATGATCGAGGAATTCTTTCTCTCGTACTTCCTAATGCGGATTTAATTGGAGATCATCTAAGAAGAAAAACAGAAGTTTCGGATTTGATAGAGTCATGGCTTTATGGTCGGGAATTGCCTGGACCATCTCAACTATACGATTTTCTTAGAAACACAATATCTCAAGGAAGTACGTCTGTCGCTTCAGGTGACGGCAGGCACTACACGAAAAAACAAGCAATTGACTTCGTAATTCACTCATGGACAACTGGCGAATACCTTGACGCACATTGCTCTGTGTTCAGTCCGGAAAGCTTTGTTGAGCTCATTGAAGAGTTGGCGTCACTTGGCATAATGAATGTTAAAGTTGTTGAGCTTTGCCCGGCAGGTCAGGAGTTTTATGTGAAACTACAAAAGATGGGGCCCCCTTCGCTATTGCTACCCCAACGCTTTTCTCCTTATAGCTCAATGGAGTCCGCAGATCATCAGATAGCCTGTCTTACTAAAGACCTTCAGCATGCAAGGATGGCCTTTAATCAAGCCGTTGAAGTACAGGAAAAACTTAAAAAGGAAATAGAGAATTTGCAAAAAGGCCCACTCTATTTTCTTAAGCGTATACTTCATAAGTAGTAAAATTGGCGGCGTATGCCGCCTCAACAAATTTTATTTTTCTAATTGGGAAATCGTTTAGAATTCTGTGTCACATTAAAGAGATGACAGCTCCGTCATGTTATTTATCCGCCCGTCAAAATAAATGGCTAACTGGGACAATATCAAATTCCAGTTCTGGATGGACATTGTCCATTTCTTCTGTGTGTTCATTAGCTACAGATATAGCAGATTTAATAACTGTTTTCACTCAGGAAAGTTTCGCCCACTATCTGAACTGGTGATGCACCGATTCGATGGCATTGGTTGTGTAAAGCACTTTACGGATACCGCAGGATAGCGGAAGTCGTGATGAAGCGAATCTCCTCAGGAATTTACGTAAGTCAATGACCGGGGAACGAGGAAAAGACACACTTTCAACTTAAAGTATGGCGAATATGTGTTTATTGGTCTCATTGATAACTGGAGCAATTTTCTGAAAAGATAAAATACTAATCACTTATCCTGAAATATTTTCCCTGTTGTGCCATAAATACCACACCTCCCATATCGAGTTATTTCATTAAGCAAGCAGCATAATGTTGTTCACGATGACAACGAGCATGAATCGCTTGAAAAAATGGTGCTTCATTTCCTTTCATAAGCATTTCATACCAGTGTTGTATGGTCTTTCCATTTATAAATAATCCTCAGAGAGAGAAAATGGGTACTAAATACTTTACATTGCTCACCCGGGTCGGCGAGGTCAAATTGGCTGAGTCGATTTTAACCGGAAAACCACTGGAAATTGCTCAGATGGGTGTTGGCGATGGAGGGGGAGCCTTATCGGTACCGGATCCGGTTCAGACTAAACTGGTGAATGAAAGACGGCGTGGGGCCATCAATTCACTGACGATTGATCCCGATAACACCAACCAGATTATTGCTGAACAAGTGATTCCAGAAAATGAAGGCGGGTTCTGGTTACGTGAAATCGGTCTGTACGATGTGGATGGTAATCTGATCGCGGTTGGTAATTGCCCGGAAACCTATAAGCCAGAATTGAAAGAAGGGTCAGGCCGAGTACAGACGGTGCGTATGGTTCTGATTGTCAGTCATACCGATGCGGTGATGCTGAAGTTTGACCCAACGGTGTCGCTGGCAAGCCGGCAGTATGTGGATGACAAGACATTATCCTCGCAGGTGTATACCGACGCGAACGTGATTGAAGTTAAATCGTATACCGACACGAACGTGATCGAAGTTAAATCGTATACCAACAACTTGTTGGCGGAACATATTGCTGCAACCAATCCACACAAGCAATATGCACCCATTGAAAGCCCGATTTTTACCGGTAATCCCGTAGCACCTACCCCGCCACTGTTTGATGCCGATACCAGTATTGCCACCACCGCGTTTGTACAGCGGGCGTTGGGAAATATGAAATCAGCGTTTGGTGTCAGAGAAAATAAGGTACTTACCAGTGATGCCTTTGGTTGTTTCATCGAATCGCAAGTAGCAGATATTACGATTACGTTGCCTGATGCACGGCTTTGTCCTGGTGGGGTTATTGAGTTTAATAATATTTCCAATGGTGCAGTTATTGTTTCTGGCGCAGGTTTAGATATTCTCGGACCGAATAATCCATCTGGTTCGAAAACGTTGAGAATTCAAAGTGGCGCAAATGTAAAATTTCTTTCCACTGGCCCGCAATGGCGAGCTATTGGTGGTGCAGGGGTTGCCGGTGCAGGGTTGAACGGTTATCAGGTATTGCCGTCTGGTATTATTATTCAATGGGGTATTGGAAGAACGTTAGCGGCAGGTGTTATTAACCAGTCATTCCCTATTGTATATCCCAATAATTTTTTCTCAGTAGTCATTACAGAAAACAACTCTGTTGGATGGAATTATACTGGTGTAACCGTTTATGGACAAAGCAACAGCACCAGAGAAATGTTGAAAGGGTACGGTGCGTTTGTCCGTAATGGTGGTTCTGTGGAATTTTCTTCTGATATTTCTTATCAGTTTATTGCGATAGGGGACTGAGGTGTAATATGTTTTATTCCAAATCAAGTAATGGTTTTTATAGTAAAGAAGTTAATGGTGATAACATCCCCGATGATGCGGTTGAAATAGGTGATGACTATTATCAACGCTTATTGAGTGAGCAGGCGATTGGTAACACAATTATTTTTGATGAATTGACGAAAAAACCTATTGCTGTTACCCCAGCACCTGTATCAGAAACGCAGTTGGCTGAGGCAGTGCGGCGGCAGCGAGACAATTTATTGCTTGCCAGCGATTGGACCCAGGTACCGGATGCGCCGGTTGATCAGCAAGCCTGGCGTTCTTATCGTGAAGTATTGCGCCAGGTTCCAGAGCAAGGCGGTTTTCCTCACAATATAGCGTGGCCGGTGTCGCCTGGAAAATAAATAATTCACACTCTTTATTCTATTTTTCCCCGCCTTTATGGCGGGTTTATTTTTACTGGTGTGTTGTGCCATGGCTGACACAACGTCAGTTCAGCGATTTAATACCCACCCCTCAGCATAATGTTGTCAGAAGTAACAACGAAATAAAACGGTTTGCAAAAATAGGCAGCGTTTTCGCTGTGGTGGTTGCGATGTCACGAAACTGTTTAAGATGACTCAGAGGGAAAATAGTATGGCCTTGAAATACATGACATTACTTACTCTAGTAGGCGCGACGAAGCTGGCGAATGCCACTGCGTTGGGAAAAGTACTGGATATTACCCATATGGCGGTAGGTGATGGAGGTGGAAATCCGACAACGCCTGATCCCGCTCAAACGGCATTGATTAATGAAAAACGTCGTGCTGCACTAAATTCCCTGAGTGTGGATCCGGCTAACCCCAACCAGATTATTGCCGAACAGATAATTCCGGAAAATGAAGGCGGGTTCTGGTTGCGTGAAATCGGCTTGTACGACTCGGATGGTGATTTAATTGCCGTGGCTAACTGCCCGGAAACGTATAAACCGGAACTGAAAGAAGGGTCAGGCCGGGTACAGACGGTGCGTATGGTTCTGATTGTCAGTCATACCGATGCGGTGATGCTGAAATTTGACCCAACTGTGTCGCTGGCAAGCCGGCAGTATGTGGATGACAAGACATTATCCTCGCTGGCGTATACCGACACGAACGTGATCGAAGTTAAATCGTATACCGACAACTTGTTGGCGGAACATATTGCTGCAACCAATCCGCACAAGCAGTATGCACCGATTGCCAGCCCAGCGTTTACCGGCAACCCTACCGCACCGACAGCGGCGGCGGGAACCAATACGACGCAACTCGCCACCACCGCGTTTGTTGCGGGCGCTATTGATTTGCAGTCGAATAAAACGGGCAGCAGCATCAAACTAAAACTGGATATTAACGATATCGTCGGTATTCCGTTGCCGTGGCCTCAGAGCGCAGCGCCAGCGGGTTGGCTCAAATGTAATGGCCAGGCGTTTGATAAAACGTTGTACCCGCGGTTGGCGCAGGTCTATCCATCTGGAGTGCTGCCGGATTTGCGCGGCGAGTTTATTCGTGGCTGGGATGATGGGCGTGGGGTGGATGTAGAGCGGGCGCTTTTGTCTGCTCAGAAAGATGGCATACGTAATATTTTAGGATCGTTCGGATCGGAGGCGCTGTTCGCCGGAGGGGCATCAAATCAGCCAGTTCCCACGGGAGCTTTTACTTTCGCCGAGAATACTCAGTCGTCACATGTCGGCGCTTCCGTTGGTGGAGAGGGGCAACTGATCATGCTTGACGTGTCGAGAGTCGTTCCCACTGCGCCGGATAATCGCCCCCGCAACATCGCCTTTAACTACATCGTGAGGGCCGCGTAATGACGGTATCGGCACAGGAAGCCCGTGCCGTGCTGGCGGCCGATGGACTGGCATCCCATGCCGGCTGGCTGCGGGTGTATCACGCAGATACGCTAACCCATGAATACTATGGTTACAGCGATGAATATCTGATGCCGGGAACCGGGATTCCGGCGCACAGTTATGCCGATGAGCCGCCGCAGTCAGAGGTGGAAGGGCAAGCGCTGCGCCGTTCGTCCGATGGTCTGCACTGGGAATGGGTGCCGGATTTTCGCGGTAAGACCACTTACGATATGCAGACGCTTCAGCCGCAGGTGGTCAGTGAGATGGGACCGTTGCCCGCCCACCGGACCCTGCTGCCGCCTGCCAGCGAGTTTGACCGCTGGGATGGTACGCAATGGGTAACGGATACGGCGGCACATCAGGCAAGTCTGGTGCAGGCAGCCCGACGGGAATGTGATGTGCGGCGTCAGACGGCGCATGACCGTATTCGAGAACTGACCTATGCACAAGAACTGGAGATTGCCACCGAACAGGAAACACGGGCGCTCAAAGACTGGAAAATCTATCTGGTGCAGTTAAGCCGTATCGACCCGAACCAGGCACTGACCATCAACTTGCCGCCCATACCAACAAACTGATTTGAAGCTGTCGTGACGCCGGTTCGGAATAACCATGCTCTGTTATTCCGAATCGGTTGTTTTTTTATCCAATCATGACTCTCTATCTAATTGCTTTTTATGACATTTTAATTTTACTGACAGCGTATTGATCACTTTGTTGTGCCATCGCCGTCACACCCGTATGAACGGGCGATTTGACGGGCTATCAGCATAATGGTTGTCAGAAGGCAGACAGAACTGTCAGTACTTGCTGTGCTCTGATTTTTCCTGATGCCGTTTGGCCTTTTCCTTTACATTCATGCTGATGAGAGAACCGATGGGGATCAAATATTTCACCTTGCTCACCCTGGTGGGTGAGAAAAAACTGGCGGCGGCGATAGCCGCAGGAAAACCACTGGAACTGGTACAAATGGGGGTGGGGGATGGAAACGGCGTACTCCCCACGCCGGACTCGGTACAGACCAGACTGGTCAATGAAAGACGGCGCGGGGTTATTAATTCGCTAACGGTTGACCCGAGCAATGCCAGCCAAATGATTGCTGAGCAGGTGATTCCGGAAAATGAAGGTGGGTTCTGGCTGCGTGAGATCGGTCTGTACGACGTGGATGGCGATTTGATTGCGGTCGGTAACTGCCCGGAAACCTATAAACCGGAGCTGAAAGAAGGGTCAGGCCGGGTACAGACGGTGCGTATGGTTCTGATTGTCAGCCATACCGATGCGGTGACGATGAAGTTTGACCCAACTGTGTCGCTGGCAAGCCGGCAGTATGTGGATGACAAGACATTATCCTCGCTGGCGTATACCGACACGAACGTGATCGAAGTTAAATCGTATACCGACAACTTGTTGGCGGAACATATTGCTGCGGCTAATCCGCATAAGCAATATGCGCCCATTGAAAGCCCGATTTTTACTGGCACTCCTACGGCACTGACACCAGTAGCAGGGGATAACAGTAAAAAGCTGGCAACGACGGAATTCGTCGCTGCTGGGCTATCAGGGAAAATGGATAAAAATCAGAACGGCGCGGATATCCAGAATCCTGTCCAATTTGTCAAAAATCTTGGTTTGGAAAATCGTTTTTCAGGCCGCGTATTACGAATGAAAAAAATCACATCAAGCCAAAACTATCAGTGGCCTGATGATGTGTCCGCTATCGACGTAACCATTTGCGGCGCAGGTGGCGGCGGTGGGGCGGCGGCGGCATCTGCACAGAATTATCATTCGGCAGGGTCTGGCGGTGGCGCGGGCGGCTGGGCTCGATCTTTTTACCGTAAGGGTGATATCCCTGCATTGATCCATCTGGATGTTGGCGCGGGTGGGATTGGTGGCGTAGATGGAAAAAATGATCCAGGGTTTGGCGGGGCGACGAACTTTGGATCGTTAATGATTGCGAGCGGGGGGGCGAGAGGGGCTAACGGTGCTGCTATTGCAGTTGGTATATCAGTTCTGATTGGCAACGGCGGCGGCGGTAATGCATCAGGTGGGAATCTTGTCGCGGGTTTTGGCGGCTCAGGTACACCTGCGATGTTTTTCAATAGTGGCTACGAATCTGGTGCGGGCGGGGATTCGGTTTTTTCATTCGGTGCGCCACCACTTGCGAGCAATGCCTCGATCAACGGGATCGATGGTGTAGATGGTGCAGGCGGTAGCGGTGGATTCGAAATTTCCGGCGGGGTCGGTACTAAAGGCGGCAATGGCGGTAATGGCGTCATTATGATTGTGGAGTATTCAGCATGAGTAAGATATACGCGGTAATCGAAAACGGGGTGGTGATTAATACCGTGGTCTGGGATAGCGATGTTGGGGCTGACTGGAAGCCGCAGAATGGCGCGTTAATCGATATTTCATCAGAACGTGTCGGTGTCGGTTATTTATATTCTGATGGTGTGTTTACTCCACCCAAAAAACGCAGCGATGAGTATATTGCGGACGCTACGTTACAAAAAGCACAGCTATTGTCAGAAGCACAAAAAACGATAGCAAACTGGCAGACCGATCTACTGCTGGGAATGATTTCTGACGATGATAAAAGCCGGTTGGCCCGCTGGCGTGAGTACATGAAGCAAATTGACGCTATTGATGTGCAGACTGCTCCAGATATCAACTGGCCATTTCTCCCTGCCTCCTAACTGGATGTAGATGCCTCGCCCGTAGCTGGCCACAACATCTCAACCAGCTGTTCCGGGTAGAAGGTGTCCGGCGTGGCGAGCAGTTCATCGCGGCTCCACCAGTGGTGGTCCCGCATCATTTCCCGTTCGTGCGCTGTCCATGCGTCAGTGTGGATGGCGCTGTCTGTGACGCGAATAACAAAAAAACGCTCATCGGCTATCACGGTGTCCCCGTTGGGCATCGCCATGCTAAAACTTTGGGCGGCGACGCAGGGGCCGGGGTCCTGACGGCGGATGCCGGTTTCTTCCCACAGTTCCCGCAGCGCCGCTTGCTCAAAGGTTTCTCCGCTTTCCACTGCGCCGCCCGGCGTGGCCCAATAACGTTTCCCGGCAAGGGCATCACGAGTATGGTGAAACAGGAATAACAACACCCGTTGTTCAGGATTGAGGATCAGCAGGCGTGAGGCAGGTCGGCGTTTCATAAGTTTTCCTGGCGTATATCTGGTTGTCAGTATTTTCCTCGTCATCTGAAATGATGTCCATGTCGGCAGGCAAAATCCGCATGATGGCGCGGTTGCCGGGGGATGTCGGGTAACTGTCGGGTTGCTGTCAGGTTGCTGTCGTGGTGTATTGAAGGGGGCTGGCCCAGGCTGTTAGCGAGGTTTAATTCAACAGGAGTACATCATGAATACGATCAAATCACAGCGCCTCGCCCGCGCCTGGTCTCAGGAACAACTGGCCGAACTGTCTGCATTGAGCGTCAGAACCATCCAGCGGATCGAAAATGGGGAGCGCGCCAGCCTGGAAACGCTCAGCGCCATTGCCGCCGCGTTTGGCATTAACGTGACGGTGTTGATGGAGGAGGATAGCGAGCAGGCGGTGAGCGGTGAATCGCTGGCGCAGCGTATTGAGCAGGCCAGAACGCAGGTCGGGCAGGAGAGCCGTTTCTGGCGCAGCCTGCTGCTGTTTGTGCCGGTGAATGCGTTGCTGTTTGCCATCAATCTGTTGGTCAACCCGCAAACGCACTGGTTCTTATGGCCGTTGCTGATTTGGGGCGGGGTGCTGGCGATGCGGGCGGCGCGGGTTTTCTGGCTGCGCGATCGCTGGTCGCGCTGGGAACAGGAACGGTTGCAGAAAATTCTGCGCAAGCCATAAGCCCGTCATTATTGAACGCAGTGCCTATGCCGGAAAACCGGAGCTTATCGGGAAACCGGAAATAAAGTGTCACGGTTTTCCGGTGCCAGAATTCGGTATACTGGCCCCCTCGCTTGAATGGAATTGTGTATGAATTCTCATTACGCGCGCCTGGTGACGACAGCCGCTTTTCTGGCTACCGCCACGGCGTTATCTCTGTTTGGTATGAAGGTGTACGCCTGGTGGTACACGGGGTCGGTCAGTTTGCTGGCGTCGCTGGTTGATTCGCTGGTGGATATCGCGGCGTCGCTGGTTAATCTGCTGGTGGTGCGTTACTCGCTGCAACCCGCCGATACGGAACATACGTTCGGGCATGGCAAAGCCGAGTCGCTGGCCGCGCTGGCGCAGAGCATGTTCATTTCCGGTTCGGCGCTGTTTTTGTTATTGACCGGCGCCCAGCATCTGATTACCCCGCAGCCGTTGCAAGGGCCTGAACTGGGGATGTGGATTACCATTATCGCGCTGGTGGTGACGGGGTTGCTGGTAGCATTCCAGCGCTGGGTAATCCGCAAAACCCATAGTCAGGCGGTGCGGGCGGATATGCTGCATTACCAGTCGGACGTCCTGATGAATGGCGCGATTTTGCTGTCGCTGGCGTTGAGCTGGAAAGGCGTTAATTGGGCCGATGCGGTGTTCGCACTGGGGATCGGCGTCTATATTTTAGGCAGTGCGTTGCGAATGGCCTATGAGGCTATTCAGGTGTTGCTGGATCGGGCCTTGCCGGACGAGGAGCGGCAGGAAATCGTCAATATCGTGTCCTCATGGCCGGGCGTAAGCGGTGCGCATCAGTTGCGGACCCGTCGTTCAGGTCCGACCCGTTTTATCCAACTGCATCTCGAAATGGCGGATAACCTGCCGCTGGTGGAATCACATCAGATTGCAGACGAACTGGAGCAGGCATTGCTCAAGCGTTTCCCCGGTTCAGACGTTATCATTCATCAGGATCCCGTCTCGGTAGTGCCGCAGGAACAGCGTGGTCGCTGGGTGTTATAGACCGCCAGCATGCTGGCACGCAACATGTGTCATGTTGTGCTTTTTGAGACGAACCAAACGGCGGGAGAACACCGCCGATACCAGAAAGTGTTGTAAAAATGTGATATGCGGTGGCTTTTTATGGGGCGTGATGCCTGACCTGAATCAATTCAGCTACGGGTATTTGTTATAATATGCTGATAAACGGTTAGGCTTTGTCCTGTGAGCCTTGAGATAGAAGAATCTGCGAGTTTACATCTACAAATCCAGAGGTTGTCATGATTAAAAAAATCGGAGTACTGACGAGCGGTGGCGATGCGCCGGGCATGAATGCGGCCATTCGTGGCGTGGTGCGAGCAGGGTTAGCGGAAAACCTGGACGTATACGGCATCTATGATGGCTATCTGGGTTTGTACGAAGATCGCATGGTGCAGTTGGACCGCTATAGCGTGTCGGATGTGATCAACCGCGGCGGCACGTTCCTTGGGTCCGCCCGTTTTCCGGCGTTCCGCGAAGAAGCGGTGCGTCAGGTGTGCGTGGAAAACATGAAAAAACGCGGCCTGGATGCGCTGGTGGTGATCGGCGGCGACGGTTCCTACATGGGGGCCAAGCGCCTGACGGAAATGGGTTTCCCCTGCATCGGTTTGCCGGGCACCATCGATAACGACGTTGCCGGCACCGACTACACCATCGGTTATTTCACCGCGCTGGAAACCGTGGTGGAAGCGATTGACCGCCTGCGTGATACCTCTTCTTCGCACCAGCGTATTTCCATCGTGGAAGTGATGGGGCGTCATTGCGGCGATCTGACGCTGGCGGCGGCGATTGCCGGGGGGTGTGAGTTTATCGTGCTGCCGGAAGTCGACTTCAAAAAAGAAGACTTGGTGGAAGAGATCAAAGCCGGTATCGCCAAAGGGAAGAAGCACGCCATCGTGGCCATTACCGAACTGGTGTGCGATGTGGACGAACTGGCGCACTATATCGAGCAGGAAACTGAACGTGAAACCCGCGCCACCGTACTGGGCCACATCCAGCGCGGCGGGTCGCCGGTGGCCTACGACCGTATCCTCGCCTCCCGCATGGGCGCGTACTCCATCGAACTGCTGCAGCAGGGCTACGGCGGCCGGTGCGTCGGGATCCAGAATGAAAAACTGGTCCATCATGATATTATCGACGCCATCGAGAACATGAAGCGCCCGTTCAAAGGCGACTGGCTTAACACCGCCAAGAAGCTGTTCTGATGTGTGCCCGGCGACGGCCGGGCCGAAAAAGCAAATCCCGCTCTCCAGGGCGGGATTTCTTATTTGGAAATAGAAAACAGGTTGGGAAACAGAAAACGGCAAAACCATCGGTGAACGATTCGAGTGCCGGCAGTCGGCGGCAGGAGGCTCCGTGCATCCTCACCGTCATGATTCGCTGGCATAATGGCGCCGCTCTGCTGTGCCGCGTCGCGTATGACGGCGTTCGCCGGGCACAGGGTGATTTGTTGACCTAAACTTTTTACCAGACTCTTGCTATTACCCACGCCGCTGGCGGCGCAGGCATGAGCACCCATACAGAAATTATTGAGGTTTTCGCATGACAAAAGTTACCGTTGCCGCCACTCAGATGGCCTGCTCCTGGGATTTGCCAAAAAATATCGAAAACGCCGAAAGGCTGGTGCGTCAGGCGCATGCTCAGGGGGCACAAATCATTCTGATTCAGGAACTGTTTGCCGCGCCTTATTTCTGCATCGACCAGAGCCCGGAGCATTATGCGCTGGCGCAGGAGCTGGCAACCAGCCCGCTTATCAAACACTTCTCCGCGCTGGCGGCCGAGCTGGAAGTGGTGCTGCCGCTGAGTTTCTTCGAGCGCGCCAATAACGCCTACTATAACTCGCTGGTAATGATCGATGCCGACGGCAGCGTGCTGGATGTGTATCGTAAAACCCATATTCCGAACGGCCCGGCTTATCAGGAAAAACAGTTCTTTATTCCGGGCGACACCGGTTTCAAAGTGTGGCAGACCCGCTACGCCAAAGTGGGCGTGGGCATCTGCTGGGATCAATGGTTCCCGGAAACCGCCCGTTGCCTGGCGCTCAAAGGCGCTGAGTTGATTTTCTACCCGACCGCCATCGGTTCCGAGCCGGCGTACCCGGAAATCGACAGCCAGCCGCACTGGACTCGCGTACAGCAGGGCCATGCCGCCGCCAACCTGATTCCGGTGATCGCCTCCAACCGTATCGGCACCGAAGCCAGCAAATACATCGACGGTCTGGAAATGACCTTCTACGGTTCATCGTTCATCGCCGATCAAACCGGTGCGCTGGTAGCGCAGGCCAACAAGACGGATGAAACGGTGCTGGTGCACGAGTTCGATCTGGACGCCATCGCCGCGCAGCGCGCTTCCTGGGGCCTGTTCCGCGACCGTCGCCCGGACATGTACGGCGTAATCGGCACTTCTGACGGCAAGACCTGGAGATAAGTGATGTCTGAACTGACCACGCCGTTGCAGGACGGTTTCTCCATGCCGGCGGAATGGGCGCCGCACGACGCCGTGTGGATGTTGTGGCCGTATCGCCGCGACAACTGGCGCTCACAAGGGGATGTCATTCCCGCTCAGCGCACCTTTGCCGCCGTTGCCGCCGCCATTGCGCAGACCACGCCGGTCATCATGGGCGTGCCACGCGACCAGATGGCGCTCGCCAAAAGCGTCATGCCGGCCGGCGTCACGCTGGTGGAGATGGAAAGCGATGACGCCTGGATGCGCGACACCGGGCCGACCGTGGTGCTGAACGACGCCGGCGAACGCCGTGGCGTCGACTGGCAGTTCAACGCCTGGGGCGGCGCGCTGGGCGGACTGTACGAAGACTGGAGCCGTGACGAAAAGGTCGCCGCGCAGGTGCTGGCGTATCACGGCGATGCGCGTTATGCCGCGCCGCTGATTCTGGAAGGCGGCTCCATCCACACCGATGGCGAAGGCACGCTGCTGACCACCGCCGAGTGCCTGCTGAACCCGAACCGCAATCCGCACCTGAACAAGGCGCAGATTGAACAACTGCTGCGGGATTATCTCGGCGTGACCGCTTTTATCTGGCTGGAAGACGGCGTGTATAACGACGAAACCGACGGCCACATCGATAACATGTGCTGTTTTGTACGCCCCGGCGAAGTGGCGCTGCACTGGACCGACGATGAAACCGACCCGCAGTACGCCCGCTCTCAGGCGGCGTATCAGGTGCTGTCGCAGGCGAAGGACGCGCAAGGCCGGTCGCTGAAAATCTGGAAACTGCCGGCGCCGGGCCCGCTGTACGCCACGCCGGAAGAAGCGGCGGGCGTGACCGACGGCAATGCCATTGAACGTAACGCCGGGTCGCGGCTGGCGGGGTCGTACGTCAATTTCCTGATCAGCAACCAGCAGATCATTTACCCGTTGCTGGATGAACGCACCGACGCGCAGGCGCAGGCGCTGCTGCAACAGATGTTCCCTGACTTCCGGATAAGCGGCGTGCCGGCCCGCGAGATCCTGCTGGGCGGCGGCAACATCCACTGTATTACCCAACAAATTCCGGCGGCGAAATCGGCGTAGTCGTTTAACCCGTTGTTGTCTATCAGATAAAAAGGCAGGTTTCGCACCTGCCTTTTTGATTATTGCGGATCGATGGTTACGCTGTCGGATGCCGGGATTATTTCAGCCCCATCGCGTTTTTCATGGTGTAGAACAGGTCGGTCTGGTCGGTCAGGCCCACCACGTTGGCGGCGTGCGGACCGTAGGCGGCGATGCGCAGCTGGGTGCCGGTGTGTCCCTGCGATTCCTCTTCCGAGTTACCGTAGCTGATGGTCATCACTGCGTTATCTTTGGTGTTCAGCGCCTGCGTCAGGCCCGGCGCTTTAGCGCCGTTTTCGACGATCTGGCTGGAGTGGGCGTGGTCGGCGGTGACGATCACCAGCGTGTTGCCGTCGCGACGGGCGAATTCCAGCGCTTTCTGCACCGCTTCGTCCAGATCCACCGTTTCACCGAACTGACCGCACGGGTTGGCGGCGTGGTCCTGCTTGTCGATAGAGGCGCCTTCCACCTGCAGGAAGAAACCGTTTTTGTTCTTGCTCAACAGCTGGATGGCCTTATCGGTCATTTGCGCCAGTGTCGGCACGCCGGCGCCGCGTTGGGCGTTGGGTTCACAGGTCACTACCGGTTTATCGAGGTTGCCGTGGTAGCTGGCTTTCGGCCCCTGCCAGCGCACCGGCATGTTGCCGTCGGCGAACAGGCCCAGCACCGGTTTGCTCTGACTGGCGGCGGTAACGGCATTCATGCCGTCCAGATCGGTTACGAGGTGGTAGCCCAGCGCTTCCGCCTGTTCTGTCAGGCTTTTACCCTGATATTTACCTGCTTTGGCGATTTCTTTGAAGGTGGCTGCGCCGCCGCCCAGCGTAACATCGGCGCGGGTAACCAGCAGCTGTTCGGCGATAGAGCCGCGACCGCCGTTTTCCAGCGCGTTGGTCGGGCACTGCTGGCTGGTTTTTTCCGGGCCGTAGCACTTACGCGAGGTGACGTGCGACACCATTGCGGCCGGCGTGGCGTCTTCCAGTTCGGCGGTGGAGACGTTGCCGGTGGCTTTGCCCGCCGTTTTGGCGATTTCAATCAGCGTCTTATGGTCTTTGCCGTCCACATCCACGCCCAGCGCGCCGTTGTAGGTTTTGACGCCGCTGGACCAGGCGGTGGCCGATGCGGCGGAATCGGTAACGTAATCCGGTTTGCGGGTTTTCTTGTCCAGCGAGTAGTGAGTGTATTGGCCGGTCAGCGGCAGCGCGTCAATGCCTTTGAAGAAACCGCCGGCGCCCAGCGCGTAGTTGCGTGCCGCGGTGATTTCAGAATCGCCCATGCCGTCGCCAATCAGCAGAATCACGTTTTTGGCGGTTTTCCCGTTGAGCGAGGCCTTCAGCATCTCGGTCTGATCGGCGCTGAGGCGGCGCGCGCCGCCGGGCTGGGTGATGTCGCCCTGAGCCTGGCGGTGGTAATCGGCGCTGGCGGCCAATGCGCTGCCGGCGATAAGCGTCATCATCAGGGAAGAGAGCAGGGTTTTGCTGATCAGGGTTTTACTGATCAAGGTTTTATTGATCAAAGTTTTGCGGATCAAAGCCTTACGGGTCATGGTCATTCACTCGCAGTTAAATTAAGTAACAAATAAACATGTGCGGTAAAACCTAGACAGAGAAAATGACAGAATGATGAACGTGGTCGGTATGGGTGGAAAAAAGGCATAAAAAAACGGCCCCGAAGCGGAGCCGTTGCGTGATATCAGCGAGGCTAATCAGGCCTGGCTTTTGGCTTCGGCGGCAGCTTTGACGATGACCGCGAAGGCGTCGGCTTTCAGCGACGCGCCGCCAACCAGCGCGCCGTCGATGTCCGGCTGGGTGAAGAGTTCAGCGGCGTTGGCGGCATTGACCGACCCGCCGTACTGAATGATGACCTGCTCGGCTACCGCCGCATCCTGTTTGGCGATGTGGTTGCGGATGAATTTATGCACCGCCTGCGCCTGCGCCGGGGTGGCGGATTTGCCGGTGCCGATGGCCCAGACCGGCTCGTAGGCAATCACGGTGTTTTCGAACGCTTTCGCGCCCAGCGTGTTCAGCACGGCGTCCAGTTGACGCGCGCATACGGCTTCGGTCTGGCCGGCTTCGTTTTCGGCTTCGGTTTCACCGATGCACAGTACCGGAATCAGGCCGGTTTCTTTCAGCACGGCGAATTTTTTAGCGATGAACTCGTCGCTTTCGTGATGATAGGTACGGCGTTCAGAGTGGCCGATGATGATGTATTGGGCGCCGATGTCTTTCAGCATGGCGGCGGAGGTTTCACCGGTGAAGGCGCCGGCAAGGTTGACGTCCACGTTCTGGGCGCCCAGTGCGATACGGCTGCCTGCCAGCAGGTGTTTAGCCTGATCCAGATAAATAGCCGGCGGCGCGATGGCTACGCCGCAACCCGTTACGGCGCTCAGTTCATTGCGCAGGCCGGCGATCAGTTCGTGAACCATGCTGGTGCTGCCGTTCAGCTTCCAGTTGCCCATGACTAAGGGGTGTCGCATCTTGTTTCCTCCAGGCGAATTGCCAGTTAATCAATGCATGGCTGCGTCAGGCAGCCAATCTGACGATGATACAAAACTGACGATAGTATAGAGTCGAAATGGCACGGTGGCTCTGTTTTTCGTGCCTAATTCTCGATGTGATCACGAATCAGATAGCGCCAGCTTAATCGGTTCAACAGCGAAAGTTAGCCCTTTTTCGCCATGATCCGCCACGACGTAGCGCAATGCTCCTTCCGTTTGCTGGTAAAAGCGCTGCCCTTTGCCTTTTTCCAGCAACGTTTCGATCTTTTTCAGGCTTTGCTCGGTGGTCAACGACGGCATAAAGGTGCGCACCAGCGCCGCCATGTAGCCGATAGCCTGTTTGCGTCGTCCGCTCTGGTCGGTATCTTTCGGTTTGGGCAGCCAGGTAATCTGCATGGTTTTGATCTTGCCGGTGCCTTTTTCCAGCGCGGTGGAAGAATACAGACGATCGTTGATGCGGCTGGCGGCGCGCGTCAGATTGGGCGAGTCATCGCCGGTATCGACCACCCGGTATTCGCTAATCGGCAACGACGGGTTGCTCAGGTTATAACGGGTGCGAAACTGTACGATGGTCATGTCGAACGTGGGAGAGCCTGACAGCAGATAAGGCGCGGCGGTCGGGGGTTTTTGCTGGAACAGACCGTCACTCCTGGCAAACGGGGTGCAGAGTAGGCCAGCAGACAGGCAACAAACAATCAACAGGGCATTTTTCATCATCAATTTATCAGTATCGTCACGTACCGTTGGCATGCTGTGTGATTAAAACGGGATTCGGACTCAATTGTCAAAACGTGCGATAAAAAACCCGGCCTGACTTAAGGTAAACTCACGCCCGTAGAACCGCATTCGGGGATGGAAAGTGATGACGATACAACAATGGTGTTTTTCGTTTCGCGGCCGTGTTGGCCGCCGGGATTTTTGGTTAGGGATGGTGATTGTGCTGGCGTTGATGGTGGGGTTGTTCATGCTGGCCGGTACCGGCTGGCTGGAAACCCAGAAAGCGGCGTTCGTGCTGGTGGTGTTGATGTGGCCGCTGGCGGCGATACTGGTCAAACGGCTGCATGACCGCAACAAAAGCGGCTGGTGGGCGTTATTGCTGGTGGTGGCCTGGATGCTGGGCAACGGCAACTGGTCGATGCTGCCGCCGCTCGGTCAGTGGGGCGTGGGGAGTTTTCTGCCTGTGTTGATTGCCGTGATGATGCTGCTGGATTGCGGCGCGTTTGTCGGTACGGCTGGCGCAAACCGTTTTGGACCGGCGGCGGAGCCGTTGCGGCTCCGCGCTTCCTGAATCTCGCTCGTCGTTACCAGTAGTGCTCGCTGGTCATATGGCCGGGACGGCGGCGCAGGTGTTTGCTCATCTGCCGCGTGTCTTTGAGCAACTGCTGGGTATCCCGCACCATCTGCGGGTTGCCGCACAGCATCACGTGGCTGGTCGCCGCGTCCATCGGCAGGCCGACCGCCGCCTCCAGCGCGCCGCTTTCAATCAGCGCCGGCACGCGGCCGGTGAGCGTGCCGGGCTGTTCCTCGCGGCTGACCACGGTCTGGATGCGCAGCTTGCCGTCATAGCGCTGTTCCAGCTGTTGCATCAGCGGCAGGTAGCTGAGATCGCGGGCGAAACGGGCGGCGTGCACCAGCACGATATGTTTGAACCGTTCCAGCTCGCGCCCTTCCTGCAGAATCGACAGATACGGGCCGATGGCGGTGCCGGTCGCCAGCATCCACAGCGTGTCGCAGTCCGGAATCTCGTCGAGCACGAAGAAGCCGGCGGCTTCCTGCGTCACCAGCACCTCGTCGCCCGGCTGGCAACGGTGCAGATGCGGGCTGAGCTTGCCGTCCGGCACGTTGACCAGGTAAAACTCCAGCAGATTGTCGCTGGGAGCGTTGACGTAGGAATAGGCGCGCTGCACTCGCTCGCCGTCCAGTTCCAGCGCCAGCTTGGCGAACTGCCCGGCGGTAAACGGCGCCACCGGCGCTTCCAGCCGCAGACTGAATAAGTTTTCCGTCCAGTGTTCAACCTGAATAACCTTGCCGGTCACCCACTCTGCCATGGTTCTATGCTCCTGTTTTGATCTCTCGGGTGTCACAGGGCTGCGCGCAGCCAGACCTTACGATACGCGATCTGTTAACAACAGTGAAACAATTCGTGCCTTGTCGCGGCTACAGCAAAAAGGCGTGCAGCGCCTGATCTTTGCGGTCCAGATAATGGGTAGAACTGATGCGGCGGATGGTGCGCGACTTGCCGCGGATCAGCAGGGTTTCGGTGGTGGCGATGTTGCCGCGGCGGGAAATGCCGTCGAGCAGATCGCCCTTGGTGATGCCGGTGGCGGAAAATATCACGTTGTCGTTGCGCGCCATGTCGCCCAGCATCAGTACCTTGCCGGCTTCGATGCCCATTTCACGGCAGCGCGCCAGTTCCTGCTCGCCCAGCCGACGGTTTTCCGCATTGTCTTCCTTCACCTGGTGACGGGCCAGCAGACGCCCCTGCATGTCGCCGTCCAGCGCGCGGATCACCGCCGCCGAGATCACGCCTTCCGGCGCGCCGCCGATGCCGTAGAGCACGTCGACCTCGCTTTCCGGCATGCAGGTCAGAATCGAGGCGGCCACGTCGCCATCAGGAATGGCGAACACTTTTACGCCCAGCCGCTGCATGTCGGCGATCACCCGATCGTGGCGCGGTTTGGCCAGCGTGATCACGGTGAGTTCGCCGAGCGGCTTGCCCAACCGTTCTGCAACCCGTTTCAGGTTGTCTTCCAGCGGACGGTCAAGGTCGATAGCGCCTTTGGCCTGCGGGCCGACAATCAGTTTTTCCATGTACATGTCGGGCGCGTGCAGGAATGCCCCCTGTTCACCCACCGCCAGCACCGCCAGCGCGTTAGCCTGCCCCATCGCCGTCATGCGGGTGCCTTCGATCGGATCGACGGCGATGTCTACCGCGTCGCCGTGCCCGGTGCCCACCTGCTCGCCGATGTAGAGCATCGGCGCTTCATCGATTTCGCCTTCGCCGATGACGATTCGACCGTTGATGTCGACCTGATTGAGCATGATACGCATCGCCTGCACCGCAGCGTTGTCGGCGGCGTTCTTATCGCCACGGCCCAACCATTTGTAACCGGCCAGCGCGGCTGCTTCGGTAACGCGGGAGAATTCGATGGCTAATTCACGTTTCATGGGTACCTGTCTTGAACGGGGAATAAAGGAATTGTCGGGGCATTATGGTAGCACAGGCGTGATGACGGACGAGGGGCGAGGTGGAAGGAAAAAGGGCGCGATAGCCGCGCCCGATCAAGGATAGCGATGATTTTACTCGTCGTGTTCTTCCCACGCGCGGGCGCGTTCCACCGCTTTTTGCCAGCCGCGGTAACGGAAGTTGCGTTCCACGGTTTCGATGCTGGGACGGAACTCCCGCTCGATGGCGGTCTTGCTCTTCACTTCGTCCAGATCATTCCAGAAACCCGTCGCCAGACCGGCGAGGAATGCCGCCCCCAGCGCGGTGGATTCACGCACCTGCGGACGCTCGACGCGGGTGCCCAGAATGTCGGACTGGAACTGCATCAGGAAGTTGTTGGCGACCGCGCCGCCGTCCACCCGCAGCGATTGCAGGCGAGTATCGGCGTCGGCCTGCATCGCGTCCAGCACGTCGCGGGTCTGGTAGGCGATGGATTCCAGCGTGGCGCGGATGATGTGATTGGCGTTAACGCCGCGGGTCAGGCCGAAAATTGCGCCGCGGGCGTACGGGTCCCAGTAGGGCGCGCCCAGCCCGGTGAACGCCGGCACCACATAGACGCCATTGCTGTCTTTCACCTTGGTGGCGAAGTATTCGGAGTCCATCGCATCGCCAATCAGTTTCAGTTCGTCGCGCAGCCACTGGATCGACGCGCCGCCGATAAATACCGCGCCTTCCAGCGCATAGTTCACTTCGCCGCGCGGGCCGCAGGCGATGGTGGTCAGCAGGCCGTGTTTGGAGCGTACCGCTTCGGTGCCGGTGTTCATCAGCAGGAAGCAGCCGGTGCCGTAGGTGTTTTTCGCCATGCCGGGATGTACGCACAGTTGGCCGTACAGCGCCGCCTGCTGGTCGCCGGCGATACCGGCGATGGGAATGCGGGTGCCGCCTTTGCCGCCGATGTTGGTCTGGCCGTAAATCTCGGAGGACGGGCGCACCTGCGGCAGCATCGCGCGCGGGATATCCAGCACTTCCAGCATGCGTTCGTCCCAGTCCAGCGTATGGATGTTGAACAACATGGTGCGGGAGGCGTTGGTGTAATCAGTGACGTGGACGCGACCCTGAGTCATTTTCCAGATAAGCCAGGTGTCGATGGTACCGAACAGCAGCTCGCCGCGGCGGGCGCGTTCACGTGAGCCTTCCACATGGTCGAGGATCCATTTGACCTTGGTGCCGGAAAAATACGGGTCGACCACCAGGCCGGTGTTGGCGCGGATGTACTCTTCCAGCCCGTCTTTTTTCAGTTTTTCGCAGATGTCGGCGGAGCGGCGGCATTGCCAGACGATGGCGTTGTAGATGGGTTTGCCGGTTTCTTTTTCCCATACCACGGCGGTTTCACGCTGGTTGGTGATACCGATGCCGGCGATTTCGTCGCTGCTGATGCCGGCTTTCGCCAGCGCTTCAACCAGTGTGGAGCTTTGCGAGGCCCAGATTTCCATCGGGTCGTGTTCTACCCAGCCCGCTTTGGGGTAGATCTGGGTAAATTCCCGCTGGGATACGCTGACGATGTTGGCGTCATGGTCCAGTACGACAGCCCGTGAGCTGGTGGTTCCCTGGTCGAGCGCGACGATGTATTTTTTTTCCTGGTTCATAAACGTAATCCTGTGAGCGGAGTAGGGTTAGACCTTACGGGTTTGGGCTGATGCTGCCGTGTCGTTGTCTGTCGCGCAGACATCGCAGGGCAGGTTGCGGCCAATCAGGGTGCGATAGCTGAACGCGCCCAGACAGGCGCCGACAATCGGGCCGAAAATCGGTATCAGCATATAAGGAATATCGCGCCCGCCGGTCAGTGCAATCTTGCCCCAGCCAGCGAAATAGGCAAACAGCTTCGGACCCGCGTCACGCGCCGGGTTCATGGCAAATCCGGTCAACGGTCCCATCGATGCGCCGATCACCGCGATCAGAATACCGATCAGCAACGGCGCCAGCGGCCCGCGCGGGATGCCGTTGCCGTCGTCGGTCAGCGCCAGAATCAGGCACATCAGAATGGCGGTGATGACCATTTCCACCAGGAAGGCCTGCAAGACCGAAATATGCGGGTTGGGGTAGGTGGAGAAGATCCCGGCCAGATCGAGGCTTTCCACACTGCCGCGCACCATATTGTGCGTCTGCTCGATATTGTCGAACAGGTTGTGATAGAGGCCGTAGACCAATGCGGCCGAGCAGAATGCGCCGGCCACCTGCGCGAGGATATACGGCATCACTTTGCGGCCGTCGAAGCAGGCGAACAGCCATAATGCAATGGTCACCGCCGGATTGAGGTGCGCGCCGGAAATCGCGGCGGTCAGGTAGATCGCCATGGCGACGCCCAACCCCCAGATAATGCTGATTTCCCATTGCCCGAAGCTGGCGCCCGCCAGTTTCAAAGCCGCCACACAGCCAACGCCAAAGAAAATCAACAGGCCGGTGCCGAGAAACTCGGCGATGCACTGGCCTTTAAGGGTAGAAAGTTCAGATTGACTCATAATGCTTGTTCCTGCTTGTAGGCTACAGCATGGATGGTTGACGCAGGTCGATGGAATAACCTGCGCGTTTCTGGTCTGTCCCGTCGGTCCTGGAAGGATTCACGGCCAGACTCTTTTTGTATTTCGGATGTGAATTTATCGTTAATGCTCGAAAACGAGAAATATCGAAATCAAAATGTGTGTGATGCGTCAAGAAAATGCGCGCATTCGCGTAATTAGCGACAAAGCGCCCATCTGCCCGCCGGGCGGGTGTTAACAGGGGTGTTAAATGCATTAACATTAAAGCTGTTTAATAATGATCAGGGTGATTTTCAGTCTGTGCTGATAGCGTATGAGCGAAAAAGCAGGCAGAGTCGCTGTTTTACCGGCGGTGCGCTGGACACGCCTGATCCGGCTACATACAATTTGGCTGGCGTTTACGTCGGGCGCGCCAGCGCCGGGGTGTGAAGACGTGAGGCATCTGTTGATGAAATGCCGTCCGTGACGCACCCGTTCGTGGTACATCTGCGTTAACCGGCTTATGCCGTGCGATCAAAAGGGGTTAGAAGTTATGTCATTTGAAGTGTTTGAGAAGCTGGAAGCGAAAGTTCAGCAGGCGATTGACACGATCACGCTGTTGCAGATGGAAATCGAAGAGCTGAAAGAGAAGAACAATACGTTGTCGCAGGAAGTGGAGAGTATGGCGGGCAACCGTGATGCGTTGATGCGCGAGAACGAGCAGTTAAAGCAGGAACAGCTGGTATGGCAAGAGCGCCTGCGTGCGCTGTTGGGTAAAATGGAAGACGTTCAGTAATCGCCGAAGTCAGACAGACGGGATGCGCACAGGGCGTCTGTTGACGCCCTTGGGTGTTCGCCTGTTATTCCAGATCGAGCGGGTCTTCAGACAGAATGATGCCGGTATTGTCGGCATACAGATGGTCACCGGAGAAGAAGGTCACGCCGCCGAAATTCACCCGGATATCGGTTTCGCCGATGCCTTCGCTGGCCGCCCCCGCCGGGGTCGCCGCCATCGCCTGAATGCCGATGTCCAGCTCCGACAGGTCATCGACCTGACGCACAGCACCGTACACCACGATGCCTTCCCACTCGTTCTGCGTAGCCAGCCGCGCCAGTTCAGCGTCAACCAGCGCCCGGCGAACGGAGCCGCCGCCGTCGACCAACAGCACGCGTCCGCTGCCGTTTTCTTCCAGCACGTCGAACAGCAGGCCATTATCCTCAAAGCATTTCACCGTGATGATTTTGCCGCCGAATGAACTACGCCCGCCAAAGTTGGAGAAAAGAGGCTCAACTACATTGACCTCTTCATGATAGATATCACACAGTTCGGAAGTATCGTATTTCATAGGAGTAACGTCTGTTGCCGCTGGAAGTGTGAGACTGAGTATATCCCTTTCTGTTTGTTGTTGGCAAAATCATCAACTGCGGCTTTGACCCGCATCAGTAATCGGTAGTGATTTTGCCAACCGGGACAAGCCGTTACTCTGCCTCAGCGGGCATGCGTCTAGCTCAGCAGCACGCCCACCGCGAACAGCAGATTGGTAAGCAACGCGCCCTTGACGGTTTTTTCCAGCATCGGACGCATGCTGAACGCGGTGGTTTCCCGCATCACGTAGCGCCCCTGCTTCACCAGCAGCGGCAGCGCCAGAATAAACAGCCAGCCTGCCAGCGTATGCAGATAAAGCATGGCGAACAGCGCCAGACAGACCGGCGCCGTCATCAGCAGCACCATGTGGTAGCGCCGGGCCTTGTGAGCGCCGAGCCTTACCGCCAGCGTGTTCTTGCCGTTTTCCCGATCGCTGTCGATATCGCGCAGATTGTTGATGTTGAGCACCGCGACGGCCAGCAAACCACAGGCGGTGGCGGGCAGAATGACGCTGCTGTCGAAGTAGCCGGTTTGCAGGTAGTACGACCCGGCCACGCTCAGCCAGCCGAAAAAGATCAGCACCGAGATGTCGCCAAGCCCAATATAACCATACGGTTTATTGCCGACGGTATAGGTAATGGCGGCCAGAATCGCCAGCAGGCCGAGCGCCAGAAACACCACGATGTCCACCGGCTTTTCGCAGGCCAGCGCGACCAGCGCGCTGCCGGAAATCGCCGTCAGCGTCACGGTAATGAGCAGAGCCTTGCGTAGCTCCTGCAGGCTGATGGCGCCGGTCTGGATGCCGCGTAGCGGGCCGATGCGGTCTTCCTTGTCGCTGCCTTTCACGGCGTCGCCATAGTCGTTAGCCAGATTGGAGAGGATTTGCAACAAGCCGGCGGTAATCAGCGTCAGCAGCGCCACGCCGGGCTTGAAGTTGCTGTGCCAGCAGGCGATGACGGTGCCGGTAACGATGGAGGCAAAAGCCAGCGGCAGCGTCTTGGGACGCAGGCTGTCCAGCCAGGCTTGGGTTTTGCTGCTATGTGTCAATTGGGTCATGGTGTTAATGGGCCATGGTATCAGCCAGATTGTGGCGCGTTCAGTTCTGGAAAATAAAGCCTGGTGACGGTGATAAAAACAGCAGTGGGAGGCATTGGCCTCCCACTGGTCAGTCATCAGTGCGATCCGTGAACACGGATTATAAGATAAATCGGCTCAGATCTTCATCTGCTACCAACTCATCAAGGTGACTGCGTACATAATCTGCATCGATCGTCACGGTTTGGCCGCTCATTTCGCTGGCGCCGTAGGATACTTCTTCGATCAGTCGTTCCAGCACCGTGTGCAGACGGCGGGCGCCGATGTTCTCCGTGCGCTCGTTAACCTGCCAGGCCGCTTCCGCGATACGACGGATGCCGTCCGGCTGGAACGTGATGTTGACGCCTTCGGTTTCCATCAATGCCTGATACTGACGGGTCAGCGACGCGCTGGGTTCGGTAAGAATACGTTCGAAGTCTTCGGTGGTCAGCGCCTGCAATTCCACGCGAATCGGCAGACGACCCTGCAGCTCGGGGATCAGGTCCGACGGGCTGGCGACCTGGAACGCGCCGGAGGCGATGAACAGGATGTGGTCGGTTTTCACCATGCCGTGCTTGGTGGACACGGTACAGCCTTCCACCAGCGGCAGCAGGTCGCGCTGCACCCCTTCGCGGGACACGTCCGGACCGGAGGTGTCGCCCCGTTTGCAGATCTTGTCGATCTCATCGATGAACACGATGCCGTGCTGCTCTACCGCTTCGATCGCCTGTTGCTTAAGCTCTTCCGGGTTGACCAGCTTGGCGGCTTCTTCCTCCACCAGTAGCTTGAAGGCTTCGCGAATCTTGATCTTGCGGTTTTTCTGTTTCTGACCCGCCAGGTTCTGGAACATTGACTGTAACTGATTGGTCATCTCTTCCATGCCCGGAGGGGCCATGATTTCGACGCCGACGGGAGCCGACGCCAGCTCGATTTCGATCTCTTTATCGTCAAGCGACCCTTCGCGCAGTTTCTTGCGAAACGCCTGACGGGCGGCAGACGGCTCGTGATTCTCTTCCGTCTGGCCCCAGTTGTTCTTGGCCGGCGGAATCAGTACGTCCAGAATGCGCTCCTCGGCCAGCTCTTCGGCGCGGTAGCGATTTTTCTCCATCGACTGCTGGCGCACCATCTTGATGGCGACATCGGTCAGGTCGCGGATAATCGAGTCTACTTCCTTGCCGACGTAGCCCACTTCGGTGAATTTGGTCGCTTCCACCTTGATGAACGGGGCGTTGGCCAGCTTGGCGAGACGACGGGCGATTTCGGTTTTCCCCACCCCGGTCGGGCCGATCATCAGAATGTTTTTCGGGGTGACTTCATGGCGCAGGCTCTCTTCCAGCTGCATGCGGCGCCAGCGGTTACGCAAGGCAATCGCCACGGCGCGCTTCGCTTTGTGCTGGCCGATGATGTAGCTATCAAGCTCGCTGACTATTTCGCGCGGGGTCATTTCAGACATAGTAGATCCTTACGCCTTGGAGGCTAATTCTTCAATCGTGTGGAACTGGTTGGTGTAGATGCAGATGTCACCCGCAATACCCAGTGATTTTTCGACAATCTCCCGGGCGCTTAATTCGGTATTTTCCAGCAGGGCGCGCGCGGCAGCCTGCGCGTAGGGGCCGCCGGAGCCGATAGCGATCAGATCGTTTTCCGGCTGAATCACGTCGCCGTTGCCGGTGATGATCAGCGACGCGTTTTCGTCGGCGACCGCCAGCAGCGCTTCCAGCCGACGCAGCATGCGGTCGGTGCGCCAATCTTTAGCCAGTTCCACGGCGGCCTTCACCAGATGCCCTTGATGCAGCTCCAGCTTGCGTTCGAACAGTTCAAACAGGGTAAACGCATCGGCGGTGCCGCCAGCGAATCCGGCGATAACCCGGTCGTTGTACAGACGGCGTACTTTACGCACGTTGCCTTTCATTACGGTGTTGCCCAGGGTGGCCTGTCCGTCTCCGCCAATCACGACCTGACCGTTGCGGCGTACGCTTACAATTGTTGTCACGAGTTTATCCCCGTTACTGAGAAAAAGGCCCCCGCGCGGACGCGGGGCATATTGACGATAAACATGGGGGAGGGGCGGGGGGTTTTCAACCCCCGCTGGCTAACGGGATGCAGTTGGATTGCCCCATGCCTTTGAGTTTTTGTGCCATTTTGTCGGCCACGGTACGGCTGTTGTACGGCCCGAGCATAATCCGATGCCAGCCGCCGCTGCTGGCGATACGGCTTTCGACGCCGGCAAACGCCAGTTCCGCTCTTACCGATTCGGCAGGCTCCGCCGTCTTGAACGAACCGCATTGCACCATCCAGCGTTGTTCTTTCTCTGGCTTGGTGTTCTCTGCTGTCTTGCTGTCGGCTTTGGCGGTTTCTTTGGCTGCCGTTTCCGTTTTGACGGCCTCTTTACGGGGCTCTGTCTGCACCGGTTTCTGCGCCGTCTGTGCCGGTGGCGTCGTCGCCTGGGTCGTATGATGCTGGCTGGCCGCCGGAACGGCAGTCGTGGTACGCGGCGGCGTCGGCGGCGTCATGGTGCTGGTATTGGGCACGATCGGCACGACCGTCTGCGGCCTGGGCGCTACCGAGCGGGCCGGCATCTGGCTTTGATCGTTGTAGGGCACTTCCGTCAGCGTGGTCGGTTGGCGTTTCATGTCCGACTGCATCTGCTCCAGCAGTTGCCGCTGTTCATCGGTAAGTTGGCCCGTCGACTGGATTTCTCCGCCCGCCGAGGGTTCGGTCGGCGAAGCAACGCCAATCTGCCGGTTTTCCAGTTCCTTGATATAACGCCAGCGCTCTTCCGGTTTAGGCGGCAACCCGTTGCCTTTGGTCCCCTGATGCGGCAGGACCGGCGATTCGTCCGGCTTATTGTGGGCGATAAAATAGAGTCCGCCGGCAAACGTGACCAGCACGGCAACGGCCAGCGCTATCATCGTCTTGGATGCGCCCGAGGACCCGCCTCGTTTCCGGCTGGATGTTTTTTTCCGGCGCGTTCCAGAACGCCCCCGGCTGACATAGTCTCGTTGTGCCACAATCGTTTCGTTGCGAAAAAAATAAGTAACAGGTCGCCATGTTACTGAACCCTAAAATGTTTGACCAGCACCGGAATTCTTAAAGCCTGTAACACGCAGAGACGGCGCGGCGGTGCTGTCGCGGATAATCAGCTGGCTGGATATCAGCCGCGACCCCCGCTGGACCTTGTGTTGCTGCAATTGAGCCAGCAGCAATAGCATGGCTTCGCGACCGATATCGTAGCGCGGCTGGGAAACGGTGGTCAGCGCCGGAAAGCAGTGGCTGGCCTGCGCGATGTCATCGAACCCGACCAGCGACAGGTCACGCGGCACGTCCAGCCCCATTTTGCGCGCCTGCGTCAGCGCTCCCAGCGCCATGACGTCGCAGTGGCAGAAAATCGCGGTGGGCGGCGTGGGGTGCGACATCAACCGTATCAGGCCGCGGGAACCGGTGTCATAGCTGAAGTCGCCGCGCACGATGTACTGGTTGTCGATCACCAGCCCGCAGCGGCGTAACGCCTGAATATAGCCCTGTAGCCGGTATTCGCTGATCGGAATCTGTTCCGGACCGGCGATACAGGCGATGCGCCGGTGCCCCAGCTGATTGAGATAACTGACGGCCTCGAACGCCGCGGTCAGGTTATCGATGTGTACGGTGGGCATATCCAGCTCAGGGGCGAACTCATTTGCCATCACCATCGGCGGCAGATGACGGCGTTCGTCCTTGCCGGCATCAAACGGCAGCTGCGAGCCCAGCAGCAGAATGCCGTCGATCTGCCGGGTAGTGATCAGGTCCAGAAAGGTCTTTTCCGTTTTGCGCTGGTGGGCGCAATCGCCAATCAGTACCAGATAGCCGCGTTCCGCCGCCGTTTCCTCAATACCGCGCAGCATTTCGGTGAAAAAGGGATCGCAGATATCGGGAACGAGCGCCAGAATCGTTCTTGACTCATGCCGTTTCATATTACGGGCAAGATTTTGTGCAGAGTATCCCACCGCCAGCGCGGCCTGCTCCACCTTTTGGCGGGTGGTGGCCGACACCTTCTCAGGATTGGTCAAGGCGCGGGACACCGTTGCGGTGGATACGCCGGCCTGGTCGGCAACGTCTTTCATCGTTGCGGGCGGGATGAATTTTTTCTGCTCCAACGCATTTCCTCCTTGCGTCAGCGTTTACTGGCGCCGTAGTCAAGGGACCGCTATCAAAGGCCGGCCACCGTTTTTCAGGATGTCTGATTTTGCCATGCGCCGTCATGAAACGCGGCATGACCAGGCGGTGCTGTCGTGAAGTATCGTATGGTTCAGGGTTCCCGACCGGACATGCTCCGTGCGGGCGGCGACGGTATCGGGAGCCCTATGCACAGGTATAGCACTGGGTGGCGGGTTGTCACCCGGCGCCTGGCGTCCGGTGTTGTGCCAACCGCCTGATCAGCATACTGCTTCCGCCATCACTCTTAACAGATTGCATTCAATATTTATCGAATAATTTACGCAGGCGCAGCCTGAATTATCTGTTTCTCGGGGCTGTTCGCAAAAAATGCCGCTGCTGCTGGCATCAGATATTCCGGCGGCTCAGAATCGGCTCAATTGTCCGTCGGGTCGACATCCATCACCCATTTCACTTTGCGCGTTTGCGGCAGGGTATCGATCAACGGCATGGAATTGCGGATTAGCCGTTGCAGCGTGGCGCGCGACGGATGCTGCAGCAGCAATTGCCAGCGAAAACGCCCGGCACGCTTGGGCTGCAGCGCTGGCACCGGTCCCATCAGCCACAGCGAGTCGTCGCGCAGCGGACTGGCTTCCAGCAGATTGCGTAACTGTTGCAGGAACAGGCTGGCCTGCTGATTGTCGTGGTCATCGGCCCGGAACAGCACATGGCTGGTAAACGGCGGCAGGAACACGCTCTGGCGTTCTTTCAGCGTCTGGCTGGCGAAAGCGTCGTAGCCCTGATGCAGCAGCGTCTGCAACAGCGGATGCTCCGGGTGATGGGTTTGCAGCACCACTTCGCCCGCCTTGCCGGCGCGACCGGCGCGACCGGACACCTGGGTGTAGAGCTGGGCGAAGCGTTCGGTGGCGCGGAAGTCGGCGGAAAACAGCGAGCTGTCGACATCCAGCAACGCCACGAGTGTGACGTCGGGAAAGTGGTGGCCCTTGGCGAGCATCTGGGTGCCGATCAGAATGCGGGCGCCGCCCTGGCGAACCTGCGCCAGTTGCTGCTCCAGCGCCCCTTTGCGGCTGGTGGTATCGCGATCGATACGGGTGATCGGAGCCTCGGGGAACAGCGTCGGCAGCGCCTGTTCCAACTGTTCGGTGCCCAGGCCGACCGGCACCAGATGGGTGGAGCCGCACTGCGGGCATTGCTGCGGTATCGGACGCTGGCTGTCGCAGTGGTGGCAACGCATCATCCGTTGATGCTGGTGCAGGGTGTAGTAGCTGTCGCAGCGCTGGCATTCGGCGATCCAGCCGCATTCATGGCACAGCACCACCGGCGCGAAACCCCGGCGGTTGAGAAACAGGATGACCTGATTGTCCGCGGCCAGGTGATGACGAATACGGTTGATTAACGGTTGCGACAAACCGGTGGTCAGCGGCAGCCCTTTCAGGTCCAGCAAATGTTGCTGCGCCAGTCGGGCATTGCCGGCGCGCTTGCTAAGACGCAACTGGCGGTATTTGCCAATCTGCACGTTATAAAGCGTTTCCAGCGCCGGCGTGGCCGACCCCATGACGATGGGAATGTCTTCCTGCCGGGCGCGGAACACCGCCAGATCGCGGGCGTGATAACGCCAGCCTTCCTGCTGCTTGTAGGAGCCGTCGTGTTCTTCGTCGATGACGATCAGCCCCAGTCGGGCAAAAGGGGTAAACAGCGCGGAACGGGTGCCGATGACGATGGCCGCTTCGCCTTGTCTGGCGCGCAGCCACACCGACAGCCGCTCGCCGTCGTTCAGCCCTGAATGCAGCGCTTCCACCGGCGCGTTGAACCGATCGCGGAAGCGGGCGATGGTTTGCGGCGTCAGGCCGATTTCCGGCACCAGCACCAGCGCCTGCTTGCCTTGCGCCAGAATATTTTCCAGCACGCTGAGGTAGACCTCGGTTTTGCCGGAGCCGGTAATGCCCGCCAGCAGCCAGGCGGCAAAATGGTCGTCTTCGCTGCGTATGGCGCCGACGGCGGTAGCCTGTTCGGTATTAAGACGCAGGCGCTCGCCCGTCAGGCTGAAATCGTTGCGCCAGTCCCGCACCTGCTGCGGCAGCGCGCGCAGTTCGCTCAGCCCTTTTTCACGCAGCGCCTGCAGCGCGGCTTCCGTCAGCTCGGTTTCCGCCATCTGATGGCGGTACAGCGGCCCTTGTAGCAGCGCCGCCAGCGCCTGCTGTTGCTTGGGCGCCCGTTTCAGCGCGTTCAGCGGCGTGGCGCGCCCCTGCTCGGTAGCGAACCATTGCCAGAGCGGCGCGCTATGGGCCGGTTTCCCTTGGCGGAGCAATATTGGCAGGGCATGGAACAGCACCTCGCCAAGCGGATAGTGGTAATACTCCGCCGCCCACAGCAGGATGCGCCACAGACTGTCCGGAAACAGCGGGGCGTCGTCGAGCACGTCGTGCAGCGGTTTAAGCTGTTCCAGCGGCAGTTCGCTGCCGGCGCTCAAGGCAGTGACGATACCGATCATCTTACGGTTGCCGAAGGGAACGCTGACGCGCACGCCCGGCACCGGCGGCGTCGCGCCTGGCGGCAGCCGGTAATCAAACGTGCGCGTCAGCGGTACCGGCAAGGCAACCTGAACAACGGGCATGGTCTCTGCGTTCAAATGCGTCATGAAAGTCTTACGTCATGCATGAGGGTTTGTCTGCCGTCACGGTACTGTGCGCGGATGCGTTGTGCAATCTTGCGCGCCATCTTGTTTATCAGAGGCGACGTGTTCGTGCGGATCCAATTGCATCAGGTGGTTAATTTCTGTATGATCCGCCGCCTTTATACCTTGTGGTGTAAAGAACATTTCACTCAACTTCGTGTGGTGTCTGGCGGAACAGGGCTGGATAGCGACACGGCCTTAAACAGAGGTTTCCCATGAAAGAAGGTATTCACCCGAATTACGTTGAAATTACCGCTACTTGCTCTTGCGGTAACGTCATCAAAACCCGTTCCACCGCTGCTCATGACCTGAACCTGGACGTGTGTGGTGCTTGCCACCCGTTCTTCACCGGCAAACAGCGTGTCGTTGACACCGGTGGTCGTGTTGAGCGTTTCAACAAACGCTTCAGCGTCCCGGGCACCAAAAAATAATTGGTTTTTGCACCGGGGCGGAAAACCGGTTAACCGGTTTTCCAGCCAAAACAAAGGCACCTGCGGGTGCCTTTGTCGTTTCTGGTGTCTTTCCCCATCCGCTCCAAACGGGCGAGTCAGTATTCCCACGTATCCGGGTCAATCCCCATCTCACGCATAATCGCCTTGGCGGCATCGGGAATTTCGTCGCCGCGTTCTTTACGCAGGTCGTCATCATTCGGTAAGGGTTGGCCGGTAAAAGCGTGCAAAAACGCCTCACACAGTAACTCGCTATTGGTTGCGTGACGCAGGTTGTTGACCTGACGACGGGTACGCTCGTCTGTCAGTATCTTCAGTACCTTCAAAGGGATAGATACGGTGATCTTCTTAACCTGCTCACTCTTCTTGCCGTGTTCAGCGTATGGGCTTACGTATTCGCCATTCCACTCAGCCATGGGATACCTTAAATATTGATCGTGATAAAAACAGTCACTGGCACAAAACACCATAATTCTAACGATTATTATAGGGATGCTCAATCTATACGCAAAGAAGTTTAGAAGTCCAGATGTATTGACGTCTATATCGTCCGGGTTTACTCTTTAATCTCTTTACCTCAGTCCTCCAGTCAGGAAAAGCACCGATGACGCGTAAACAGGCTACTATCGCAGTCCGCAGTGGGTTAAACAATGACGAGCAGTTCGGTTGCGTTGTTCCCCCGATTCATCTCTCCAGCACCTACAATTTCACCGGCTTTAATGAACCCAGAGCGCACGACTATTCCCGGCGCGGCAACCCGACCCGTGATGTGGTTCAACGCGCGCTGGCGGAACTGGAGGGGGGCGCGGGCGCGGTCATGACCAGCAGCGGCATGTCGGCGATTCTGCTGGTCTGTACGGTGTTTTTGCGGCCTGGCGACCTGTTGGTGGCTCCGCTCGATTGCTACGGCGGCAGCTACCGTTTGTTCGACAGCCTGAGCAAACGCGGCGCCTACCGGGTGAAATTCGTCGATCAGGGCAATGCGGCCGAACTGCAGGCGGCGCTGGCGGAAAAACCGAAGCTGGTGCTGGTGGAAAGTCCCAGCAACCCGCTGCTGCGCGTGGTGGATATCGCGGCTATCTGTCAGGCGGCGCGCGACGCGGGCGCAGTGAGCGTGGTGGATAACACCTTCCTGAGCCCGGCGTTGCAAAATCCGCTGAAGCTGGGGGCGGATCTGGTGGTGCACTCTTGCACCAAATACCTCAATGGTCATTCGGACGTGGTAGCCGGCGCGGTTATCGCCCGCGATCCAGCGGTGGTGACGGAGCTGGCCTGGTGGGCCAACAACATCGGCGTGACCGGCGCGGCCTTTGACAGCTACCTGTTGCTGCGCGGTCTGCGTACGCTGTCGCCGCGTATGACGCTAGCGCAGAAGAATGCGCTGCAAATTGTGGAGTATTTGCGGCATCAGCCGCTGGTGAAAGCGTTGTATCATCCGTCTTTACCCGAGAATGCCGGTCATGAGATTGCCCGTCGGCAGCAGTCCGGTTTTGGCGCGATGCTGAGTTTTGAGCTGGATGGCGATGAAGGTACCCTGCGCCGTTTTCTGGCCGCACTGGAATTGTTCACGCTGGCGGAATCGCTGGGCGGCGTAGAGAGCCTGATTTCTCACGCGGCTACCATGACCCACGCCGGCATGGCGCCGGAAGCGCGCGCCGCCGCCGGTATCTCGGAGACGTTATTGCGTATTTCTGTCGGCATTGAAGACGGCGACGATCTGGTTGCCGATCTGGACAGAGCATTTCAGGCAGCAGCCAAGAGGTAACAATGAGTGCGTTAGGGATAGCAGCGGCCGTGAAGGGACGGCAACTGCACAAATTCGGCGGCAGCAGCCTGGCTGATGTGAAATGTTATCAGCGCGTCGCCGGCATCATGGCGGATTACAGCCAGGCGGGCGATTTGATGGTGGTATCGGCGGCGGGCAGCACCACCAACCAGTTGATCAGCTGGTTAAACCTCAGCCAGTCGGACCGGATTTCCGCCCATCAGGTACAACAGTCGCTGCGCCGTTATCAAAGCGAGCTGATTTCCGGTTTGCTGCCGGCCGAAACGGCAGCGCCGCTTATCAATGAATTCATTCGCGATCTGGAACGTCTGGCCGCGTTGCTGGATGGCAAGCTCACCGACGCCGCCTACGCCGAGGTGGTCGGGCACGGCGAAATCTGGTCCGCCCGTTTGATGGCGGCGGTATTGAATCAGAAAAAACTGCCTGCCGCCTGGCTGGATGCGCGTACCTTCCTGCGCGCCGAGCGTGCGGCGCAGCCGCAGGTCGATGAAGGTCGTTCCTGGCCGCTGTTGCAACAACTGCTGACCCAGCATGCCGGGCAGCGTCTGGTGATTACCGGTTTTATCAGTAGTAACGACGCAGGCGAAACCGTCCTGCTGGGCCGTAACGGCAGCGACTATTCCGCTACGCAGATTGGCGCGCTGGCTGGCGTCGAGCGCGTCACCATCTGGAGCGACGTGGCCGGCGTCTACAGCGCTGACCCGCGCAAGGTGAAAGACGCCTGCCTGTTGCCGTTGCTGCGGTTGGATGAAGCCAGCGAACTGGCCCGTCTGGCGGCGCCGGTATTGCATGCCCGTACCCTGCAACCGGTTTCCGGCAGCGATATCGATCTGCAATTGCGCTGCAGCTACCAACCTGAACAAGGGTCGACCCGCATTGAACGCGTGCTGGCCTCCGGTACCGGCGCCAAGATAGTCACCAGTCATGATGATGTTTGTCTGATTGAGATTGGCGTGCCGGCGGAGCACGATTTTGCCCGCATGCATAAAGACGTCGAACAGTTGCTGCAAAAATCCCAGATCCGGCCGCTGGCGTTGGGCGTGCATCAAGATCGCAACCTGCTGCAACTGTGCTACACCTCGGAAGTGGTGCATAGCGCCTGGCAGGTGCTGGAGCAGGCGGCGTTGCCGGTATCGCTTCATCTGCGCGAAGGGCTGGCGCTGGTGGCGCTGGTGGGGGCGGGCGTTTGCCGCAACCCGCTGCACAGCCACCGTTTCTACCAGCAACTGCGCGACCAGCCGATCGAATTTGTCTGGCAGGCGGAAGACGACATCAGCCTGGTGGCGGTATTGCGGGTGGGACCGACCGAGCATCTGGTGCGCGGTCTGCATCATTCGCTGTTCCGGGCGGAAAAACGCATCGGGCTGGTGTTGTTCGGCAAAGGCAACATCGGTTCGCGCTGGCTGGAGCTGTTCGCCCGTGAGCAGAGTCTGATTTCGGCGCGTACCGGCTTTGAGTTCACGCTGGCGGGCGTGGTGGACAGTTCCCGTAGCCTGCTGAATTACGACGGGCTAGACGCCAGTCGTGTGCTGGCTTTCTTCGGCGATGAAGCGCAGGAACGTGACGACGATGAGCTGTTCCTGTGGATGCGCGCCCATCCGTATGATGATTTGGTGGTGCTGGATGTGACCGCCAGCCAGTCGGTTGCCGATCTCTATCTGGATTTCGCCAGCTATGGTTTCCATGTGATCAGCGCCAACAAACTGGCGGGCGCATCCGGCGGCGACAACTATCGGCAGATCCGCGACGCGTTCGCCAAAACCGGGCGTCACTGGCTGTACAACGCCACCGTTGGCGCCGGGTTGCCGGTGAACTATGCGGTACGGGACCTGCGTGAAAGCGGCGATAGCATTCTGGCTATCAGCGGTATCTTCTCCGGCACGCTGTCATGGTTGTTCCTGCAGTTTGACGGCACGGTGCCTTTTACCGAACTGGTGGATCAAGCCTGGCAGCAGGGATTGACCGAGCCGGATCCGCGCGTCGATCTTTCCGGTCAGGATGTGATGCGCAAGCTGGTTATTCTGGCGCGCGAAGCGGGTTATGAAATCGAGCCCAATCAGGTGCGGGTGGAATCGCTGGTGCCTGCCGGATGCGAGAACGGTTCGGTGGATCAGTTCTTTGAAGACGGCGAGCCGCTGAATCAGCAAATGTTGCAGCGACTGGAAGCCGCCAACGAGATGGGGCTGGTGCTGCGCTATGTCGCCCGCTTCGATGTCAACGGCAAGGCGCGCGTAGGCGTGGAAGCCGTGCGGGCGGATCATCCGCTGGCGGCGTTGTTGCCGTGTGATAACGTGTTCGCTATCGAAAGCCGCTGGTATCGCGATAACCCGCTGGTGATTCGCGGTCCGGGAGCCGGTCGCGATGTGACGGCTGGGGCGATTCAGTCGGACCTCAATCGGTTGGCGCAACTGTTGTAATCGTGTCGGTTGAAATCGTGTCAGTTGAAATCAGACGGCGTTAGTCATCATGTCTTAAAGCCCGCAGCCGCGGGCTTTTTTATGCCTTCGGTTCATCCAGTGGCGAGGGCCGCGTTTTTTGCCAATACTGAGGGTGCATCCCTTACATTTCATGTGTGTTTTTTCTGTGATGAGGCATGACGGCCTGCCGTACGCCACCATGAATTTTCTTCATCTTGCATGAACAAACATCAGTATTTATCGCGCTGAAAAGCGTTGACTCTTTAAGCGGATTCGGTCATTTTCTATATAGACGTCTAAACGTATAGACGTTTGTAGAAAATAACGATGATAATGGCGAATCGAGGTAAGGATATGAGCTTTTTCCACGCGAACCATCAGGAAGCGTTGAACCAGAACCTGGCGGAATTACAGGGCCGGATTAACGTTTCCTTTGAGTTTTTCCCACCGCGCACCAGCGAGATGGAAGAAACACTGTGGAACTCCATTGACCGCCTCAGCAGCCTGAAACCCAAATTCGTGTCGGTGACCTACGGCGCCAATTCCGGCGAGCGTGACCGCACTCACAGCATCATCAAAGGCATCAAGGAACGTACCGGCCTGGAAGCCGCGCCGCACCTGACCTGCATCGATGCTTCCCGCGACGAACTGAAAGCCATTGCCCAGGACTACTGGCAGAGCGGCATCCGTCACATCGTCGCCCTGCGCGGCGACTTACCGCCGGATAGCGGCAAACCGGAGATGTACGCTTCTGATCTGGTCACCTTGCTCAAGGAAGTAGGGGATTTTGATATTTCGGTCGCGGCCTATCCTGAAGTGCATCCGGAGGCGAAAAGCGCGCAGGCGGACCTGATCAATCTCAAACGCAAGATTGACGCCGGCGCCAGCCGTGCCATCACACAGTTCTTTTTTGACGTGGAAAGCTATCTGCGCTTTCGCGATCGCTGCGTCACGACCGGCATCGATGTGGAAATCGTCCCCGGTATTCTGCCGGTGTCGAACTTCAAGCAGTTGCAGCGTTTCGCCACCATGACCAATGTACGTGTGCCGAACTGGATGACCGCCATGTTCGAAGGGCTGGATAACGACCCGGAAACCCGCAAGATGGTCGGCGCGTCGATCGCCATGGATATGGTGAAGATCCTCAGCCGTGAAGGCGTGAAGGATTTCCATTTCTATACCCTGAACCGTTCGGAACTGAGCTACGCCATCTGCCATACGCTGGGCGTGCGCCCGGTGACGGCCGCCTGATTTCCTCGCCGATTATTGCGCTGAATGCCCGCCCGGAGATATCCGGGCGGGCATTCGTGCTTAAGGCATGGAGTGTTTGGCGTGAATAACGATATTCGAAAATAAAAAGCGCTATTCGAAAATAAAAAAAGGGCGGGCCGAAGCCCGCCAAAGTTTCGTTGGCTTTATAAAAATTTATGTGGTCAGGAATGTTTCGAGTTCTTCGCTGCCGCCGATATGGCGGCCGCCCATGAATACCTGGGGAACGGTGCTACGTCCGGTCACCGCCCGCAGGCTCACCGTGGTGGCATCCTTACCCAGCATGATTTCTTCGTATTGAATACCGCGATCCTGCAGCAACTGTTTGGCTTTGGCGCAAAACGGGCAGCCGGGTTTGGTAAACAGTGAAACAGATTCCTGAACCTTATAGTGAGGAGCAAGGTACTTCAGCATGGTGTCGGCGTCGGAAACTTCAAACGGGTCGCCCGGCTTGTTGGGTTCAACAAACATTTTCTCCACCACGCCGTGACGAACCAGCATGGAGTAGCGCCAGGAGCGGGGGCCGAAGCCCAGTTCCGCTTTTTCGACCAGCATGTTCATGGCGCGGGTGAATTCGCCGTTGCCATCGGGAATAAACGTAATGTTTTCTGCGTCTTGGTCGGCTTTCCAGGCATTCATCACAAAAGTATCGTTCACAGATACGCATAAAACCGCATCCACGCCAAATTGCTTGAATACCGCAGCCAACTCGTTATAGCGTGGCAAATGACTGGAAGAGCAGGTTGGTGTAAAGGCCCCTGGCAAGGAAAAGACGACCACGGTCTTGTTGTTGAAGAGTTCCCCGGTCGTCACGTCAACCCATTGATCCCCCTGACGGGTATGGAAAGTTACTGACGGAATTTTCTTGCCTTCTTGGCTTACAAACATTTTTCAGTCCCTGCTAGTCGGAAAGTTCTGTTTGGCTGAATCCGTCAGTGATCAGGACTCGATTCGTTAGGGACATTATTCATTATCAAATGTTGATAGGACTAATCGTTCGTTGCTATCCTATCTATCGCTAGGGACTATCATGTTTAGGGGAATCAGGGCATGAATATTCGGGATTTAGAGTATCTGGTGGCATTGGCGGAGCATCGCCATTTTCGACGCGCAGCGGACTCCTGCCACGTCAGCCAGCCCACGCTGAGCGGCCAGATCCGCAAACTGGAAGACGAACTGGGGGTGATGCTGCTGGAGAGAACCAGCCGCAAAGTCCTGTTCACTCAGGCGGGGTTGCTGCTGGTCGAGCAGGCCAGAACCGTATTGCGTGAAGTGAAGGTGCTGAAGGAGATGGCCAGTCAGCAGGGCGAAACCATGTCCGGTCCGCTGCATATCGGCCTGATCCCGACGGTCGGCCCTTATCTGCTGCCCCAGATTATCCCGATGTTGCACCGCACTTTCCCGAAGCTGGAAATGTACCTGCATGAAGCCCAGACTCACCAACTGCTGGCCCAGCTCGACAGCGGCAAGCTGGATTGCGCCATTCTGGCGATGGTGAAAGAGTCGGAAGCGTTTATCGAAGTGCCGCTGTTTGATGAGCCGATGAAGCTGGCGATTTATCAGGATCACCCCTGGGCGAACCGCGAACGGGTGGCGATGTCCGATTTGTCGGGCGAAAAACTGCTGATGCTGGAAGACGGGCACTGCCTGCGCGATCAGGCGATGGGATTTTGTTTCCAGGCGGGCGCGGACGAGGATACCCATTTCCGCGCCACCAGTCTGGAAACTCTGCGCAACATGGTAGCGGCAGGCAGCGGTATTACCCTGCTGCCGTCGCTGGCGGTGCCGCGGGAACGAGTGCGTGACGGCGTGTGCTATCTGCCTTGTTACAAACCGGAGCCCAAACGCACCATCGCGCTGGTGTATCGTCCGGGCTCGCCGTTGCGCGGCCGTTATGAACAACTGGCCGATTCAGTGCGCGAGCACATGCAGCTCCACATGGAACAGCTGTCAAAACAGTCTGATTAATCAAAGCCAAAACGATTCGTTATCAAAAAACCGGTTGTTAAAACAACCGGTTTAAACCGTTCAGCGCCGCTACCCGATAGGCTTCGGCCATAGTCGGGTAGTTGAATGTGGTGTTCACAAAATACTCGATGGTATTGCCTTCGCCTTTCTGTTCCATGATGGCCTGACCGATGTGAATGATTTCGGCCGCGCGTTCGCCAAAGCAGTGAATTCCCAGAATCTGCTTGGTTTCACGGTGGAACAGAATTTTCAGGCTACCGACGTTCATCCCGACAATTTGCGCTCGCGCCAGGTGCTTGAACTGGGCGCGGCCGACTTCATACGGCACTTTCATGGCGGTGAGTTCCTGCTCGGTTTTGCCGACGGAACTGATCTCCGGGATCGTGTAAATACCGGTGGGAATATCCTCGATCAGATGCGCGGTGGCGTCGCCTTTGGTGATGGCCTGCGCCGCGATGCGGCCCTGATCATAGGCGGCCGACGCCAGACTGGGATAACCGATCACATCGCCCACGGCGTAGATATGCGCCTGAGCGGTCTGATACATGCTGTTAACCTTCAACTGGCCGCGGCTGTCCGTTTCCAGCCCAATATTTTCCAGTCCCAGCGTTTCGGTGTTGCCGGTGCGTCCGTTGGCGTAGAGCAGGCAATCCGCCTTCATCTTTTTGCCGGATTTCAGATGGATGATGACGCCGTCATCCAGGCCTTCGATGCGTTCGAATTCCTCGTTGTGACGAATTACCACGCCGCTGTTCCAGAAGTGATAGGACAACGCGTCGGACATCTCCTGATCGAGAAACGCCAGCAGCCGATCGCGGGTATTGATCAGATCGACCTTCACGTTCAACCCCCGGAAGATCGACGCATATTCGCAGCCGATCACCCCAGCGCCGTAGATGATCACGTGTTTGGGTTCATAATCCAGATCGAGAATGGAGTCGCTGTCGTAGATGCGGGGATGATGGAAATCCACCCCGGCCGGATGATAAGGCCGCGAACCGGTGGCGATAATGATATTTGCGGCGGTTAGCGTATCGTGGGTGTCATCCGGGTAGAAGACCGCGACGGTATGCGCATCAATAAAACGCGCCTCGCCGGAAAATAGCTCGCAGTGGTTACGTTCGTAGAAACCCTGGCGCATGCGGGTTTGCTGGCCGATCACGCTGTCGGCATGGCGCAGGATATCGGAAAATGAGGAACTGATGACGCGGGCGTTGTCGCTGTAGAGTGGGTTTTGATTGAATTCGATGATGCGGCTGACGGCGTGTCGGAGGGCTTTGGATGGGATGGTTCCCCAGTGGGTACAACCACCGCCAACATTGTAATGCCGTTCTATCACGGCAATTTTCGCCCCTTGTTTGGCGAGCCCCATGGCCGCCCCTTCACCGCCCGGACCCGAACCAATCACGATGGCATCGTAATCGTATTGCTGTTGTATGGACATGGTAGGAACCACCTGTTTTTATACAAATTACTAACGCGATTGTAACATCGTCCTGCTGATAACCCAATCATCCCTGATATCCGTATGGGAACCGATGATCACATTTTTACTATGGCAAACTTTGGCGCAGTATGTGGAGAGTAAAGTTTGTTATAGTGCTTCCCTTGATTTAAGGAGAGCCGATGACTGCGGGCAGGATAATGGGTGTCAGAGCACAACAAAAAGAACGAACTCGTCGTTCCCTGATTGAGGCCGCTTTCAGCCAGTTAAGCGCTGAACGCAGTTTTGCCAGCCTGAGTTTGCGTGAGGTGGCTCGTGAAGCCGGCATTGCACCTACCTCGTTTTATCGCCATTTCCGCGATGTGGACGAACTGGGGTTGACGATGGTGGATGAAAGCGGGTTGATGCTGCGCCAGCTGATGCGGCAGGCGCGCCAGCGTATCGTCAAAAGCGGCGGCAGCGTGATCAGAACATCGGTATCGACGTTCATGGAATTCATCGGCAATAACCCCAACGCCTTTCGGCTGCTGTTGCGCGAACGTTCCGGCACTTCAGCGGCATTCCGTGCTGCCGTGGCGCGTGAAATTCAGCATTTTATCGCTGAACTGGCGGACTATCTTGAAGTCGAAAATCATATCCCGCGTAGCTTCGCGGAGGCGCAGGCGGAAGCGATGGTGATCATCGTATTCAGCGCCGGCGCTGAAGCGCTGGATGTGGACATAGAGCAGCGACGCCAGCTGGAAGAGCGGCTGGTGTTGCAGCTGCGTATGATTGCCAAAGGCGCCTATTACTGGTATCGCAAAGAGCAGGGTAAGGGGTTTGCCTACCCTGAGGGATAATCAGAGGAAAAGTCATGACAGAGCAGATAAATTCAGAGAAAAGTACGCTGGTGCTGGCGCTGGCGGCCGGTTTGTCCGCGAATGGTTCCTTTGTCGCCGTGTTCAGTTCTATCGTGCCGTTTTCCATCTTTCCGCTGATTGCGCTGGTTCTGTCGGTGTACTGCCTGCATCAGCGTTACATGCATCATGCCATGCCAAAAGGCACACCGCTGCTGGCGGCGGGCTGTTTCCTGTTCGGTTTGCTGCTTTACAGCGCTATTGTGCGCGCCGAGTACCCGCAAATCGGCTCCAATTTCGTGCCGTCAATCCTGTGCGTGGTGCTGGCGCTGTGGCTGGTAGTGAAGCTGCGGGCCCGCAAGCCCGACAGTGAAACCAACACGCCTTAATCCGTAGTGAGGTTACTGACGCTTTTCCAGTAACACGCCGCATTCCATGTGGTGGGTATAAGGGAACTGGTCAAACAGCGCCAACTGGCTGATTCGGTGCGTCTGACTTAGGGTTTCCAGGTTGGCGCACAGCGTTTCCGGGTTGCAGGAGATGTACAGAATGCGCGGGTACGCCTGCACCAGTTTTACGGTGCCGTCGTCCAGGCCGCTGCGGGGCGGATCGACAAAAATGGTTTCACAGCGATAGCCGCTCAGATCGATGCCTTGCAGGCGGTTGAACTGACGCACGCCGTTCATGGCCTGGGTGAATTCCTCCGCCGCCATGCGAATAATCTGTACGTTATCAATCTGGTTGGCGGCAATATTGTACTGCGCCGCCGCGACCGATGGCTTGGCGATTTCGGTTGCCAGCACCCGCTCGAAATTGCGCGCCAGCGCCAGCGAAAAGTTACCGTTGCCGCAGTACAGTTCCAGCAGATCGCCTTTCGACCCCTGCGTCACCGATAGCGCCCACTCCAGCATCTGGATATTCATCATCGCATTGGGCTGGGTGAAGCTGTTTTCCACCTGACGATAAATCATCTGACGGCCGGCGACCGGCAGGCATTCGTCCACGTAATCCCGATCCAGACAGATTTTGGTTTTGGTGGCGCGGCCAATCAGTTGCAGGGCAAAACCCTGACTGCGCAGTTGATCACGCAGGAGGCGGGCGTGCTGCTGCCATTCGTCATCCAGCGCTTTGTGGTAGAGCAACGAAACTGCAATCTCACCGCTAAGCGTAGAGAGATAATCAATCTGAAACAGCTTGCGCCGCAGTACCGGCTCGGCCCGCAGGGCACTGAGCAGCGCCGGCATCAGGCGGTTGATCAACTCGCTGGCGGCCGGAAACTGATCGACGCGGATCCGCTGTTTGGTCTGCTGATCAAACATAATGTGGTACAAGTCATCGCCATCATGCCAGATCCGAAATTCCGCCCGCATCCGGTAGTGACTGACCGGCGATCGGAACACGGCCGGCGCCGGCGCATCGAATGGCGCCATCATGGCTCCGAGGCGCCCGGTTTTTTCTTCAAGCTGGGCGTCATACTGGTCGATGGGCAGAATCTCTGGCGTCATGATGGTCTCATCTGAAAAACGGCTGGGATAAGGTGGCGATGTTGTCAGGGCGCGATTGTAGGGCATCCAGAAGGGATGTCCAGCCTTGTTGCACGGATTCTCTTATCCAAAATGGAAGTCTAGACATCCACCTGCCTCGATCGTAGCATGGGCGTCCGGTCTTGCCTCGCAGGTGAAAAGGGAATCCAGTGCGAATCTGGAACTGACGCGCAGCGGTAAGGGGAATGGGCGACGATAGCGTGATGCGGACACTGTCCTGACGGATGGGAAGTCATCGCCGCCTAGCCAGTCATCATGGCATAACCCCGAGTCCGAAGACCTGCCGGAATACGTCGCAATGTTTCATGGTCATCGCGTGCTATCGATCATGAGGGTGCGGCATCCTGCCAATTCAGTTTGGATGCTTATAATGTTTACTAAAAAAACCACAATGCTGGCGGCGATGGTAGCCACAGCTTTTTCAGGATGGGCGCAGGGTAGCGACAACACACAGCAAAACAGCAATGACGCAATGGTGGTGACCGCCAACCGTTTCCCCCAGCCGATTTCTTCCGTACTGGCGCCCACTACCGTGGTGACGCGTGATGATATTGATCGCTGGCAGTCGAAGAGTTTGTCGGATGTGATGCGCCGACTTCCGGGTGTCGATTTCTACCAGAGCGGCGGGTTGGGGCAATTGAACTCTCTGTTTATTCGCGGTTCTTCTTCAAGCCATGTGCTGGTGTTGATTGACGGTATTCGGCTTAACCAGGCCGGCGTCAGCGGTTCTTCCGATATCAGCCAAATCCCGATCTCTCTGGTTCAGAAAGTAGAATATATCCGCGGACCGCGTTCCGCCGTTTATGGTTCGGATGCGATTGGCGGTGTGGTTAACATCATCACGACACGCGAGAAAAAAGGTACCACGCTTTCCGCAGGTATCGGCTCCAATGGTTATCAATCTTATGACGCTGCGACCCAGCAGCAGCTGGGGGCCAATACGCTGGCAACCTTTGCAGGCAATTACACCTATACCAGAGGGTTTAATGTGGTTGCCAACTTGCCTGATCCCTTTGGGGATCCTGCTCAGCCTGACCGCGATGGCTTTATGAGCAAAACGTTATACGGCAATGTCGAGCATCAGTTCAGCGATAGCATAAGTGGATTCTTACGTGGATACGGTTTTGACAATCGGACCGCGTATGATGGTACCGCCAGCTTTAATCGTGTGGGGGCATTTCCCGATACAAGGCAGCTCTATAGCCAATCTTGGGATGGTGGATTACGTTATCACCAAGACATTTGGTCATCTCAGCTGATTACCAGCTACAGCCACAGTAAAGACTATAATTACGATCCACGTTTTGGCCGCTCTGATATTTCCGCAACGTTGGATGATATTCAGCAGTACAACGTTCAGTGGGGCAACAGTGTTCAGGTTGGTAAAGGGAATATCGGCGTTGGGGTCGACTGGCAGAAACAGACCACCGAGCCTGGAACCAATTTTGTCACCAATGGGTATGAGTTGCGGAATACTGGCGTTTATACCACGGCGTTGCAGTCATTCGGGCCAGTAACACTTGAAGGTGCGTTGCGTAGTGATGATAGCTCTCAGTTTGGTCAGCATACTACCTGGCAGAGCAGTGCCGCGTGGGAGTTTGTTGAAGGGTATCGTCTGCTGGCTTCTTATGGGACGGGTTATAAGGCACCTACAGTTGGTCAATTGTATGGGTCGTTTGCTGGAAATCCCAACCTGAAACCTGAGGAAAGCAAGCAATGGGAAGGCGGTATTGAAGGCCTTACCGGTCCGGTGAACTGGCATGTATCGGCATATCGCAATGATGTGGATAACCTGATCCAGAGCGGCAGTGCGCCGACTTTTGCAAATATGAACGTGGGACGCGCCCGTTTACAAGGTGTGGAAGCAACCGCATCGTTTGATACAGGGTTCGTATCACACAAACTGTCATACGATTATCTGGATCCACGTAATGTCGACACGAATGAAGTTCTGACCAGACGTGCCCGGCAGCAATTCAAATATGATCTGGACTGGCAGTTCAACGACCTAGACTGGACGGTGACCTATCATTATTTAGGTGAGCGTTATGACCAGAACTTTAATACATCAGAGAGGGTGAAATTGGCAGGTGTCAGTCTGTGGGATGTTGCTGCGTCATATCCCGTCACCTCACATCTGACAGTTCGTGCTAGAATAGCCAACCTGTTCGATAAGAATTATGAGACGGTATATGGCTACCGAACTGCAGGGCGAGAATACTATCTCACCGGAAGCTATAGTTTCTGATTTACCCGCCCGCCCCACGGTCCTTGTATTTGATTCCGGGGTGGGTGGTTTGTCCGTTTATGATGAAGTTCGCAACCTACTGCCGGACTTACATTATATCTACGCCTTTGATAACGAGGCTTTTCCCTACGGAGAAAAGCCTGAGCAATTTATCATTGAGCGCGTGGTGTCTATCGTTGACGCGGTGGAAAAACAACATCCGCTGTCATTGGTCATCATTGCCTGTAATACAGCCAGTACGATTTCACTCCCGGCACTGCGTGCGCGCTTTAATTTCCCCGTCGTTGGTGTGGTGCCCGCGGTAAAACCGGCTGCCAAATTGACCCGGAACGGCGTCGTTGGGTTGCTGGCGACGCGTGCCACGGTCCAGCGTCCTTATACGCACGAACTGATTTCCCGCTTTGCCAATGACTGTCAGATTCTGTTGCTGGGGTCTGCAGAGTTGGTTGAATGGGGGGAGGCCAAACTTCAGGGGGAAACGGTACCTGAGGACGCGTTGCGGAAAATCCTCAAGCCCTGGCTGAAATTGTCGGAACCCCCGGATACGGTCGTTCTGGGATGTACTCATTTCCCTCTGTTATCGGAAGAGTTGCAGCAGGTATTGCCTGACGGCACACGGCTTGTCGATTCGGGCTCCGCTATTGCGCGCAGAACAGCATGGCTGATTGAGCATCTGGAGAATCCGAAATTGTCGACAGAGCGCAATCTGGCTTACTGTTTATCGATTACACCTAAGGTCGCGACACTGTTGCCTGTTCTGCGCCGTTATGGTTTCAGTTCGCTGGAACGATTAACGCTTTTGCCTGCTGGCGAGTAAATATTGAGCGGTCAAAATTATTTTTGAAATTAGTGCTTGTCAGCGACGGAGAAGTCCCTATAATGCGCCTCCACTGACACGGCAACGGCAACAAACCGAAGCGGTTTCAGTAAGAAATCAGGCGCATATCGCTTGACTTCTTTTCGGGAAAGCATAATATA
>JAAIGF010374911.1_pt1 | contig 67272 bp, 97 predicted proteins | sample 6487441 | NCBI WGS metagenome assembly JAAIGF01 (sample SAMN13974129, study PRJNA590717) | phyllosphere metagenome | biome: pepper field; feature: multiple bacterial spot infested pepper fields; material: pepper leaves; isolation source: leaves from pepper fields | host: Capsicum annuum ...
CGAACAGGGCGTCGTATACGGCGTAACGATTCAACGGCGCATCCGGCTTGGGACGCATGCCCATGTCGAAATCGCCCTTGTTCTGAACGAAATATTTAAACTCAATTGCCTGAGCAACCGCCAACTTACGGGCGCGCTTTACCAGATTGGGCTCTTGGTAGATTTCTGCCCGGTTGTTCTCTGCACTTTGCTTGCGATGGTCCAAGTTGATCTTGGCAGACTGGGCCGCAGCCGCAGCCTCTTGCATCTCATCGCTTTCCCCAGCATCTTCGATCATGGTTATATCGAAAAGGTCTTCGGCGCTTTGTTCCTGGCCGTTAGTGTTTTCATCAATCATTTGGAGCCCCAGCAATCAAAAGCAATAATTTGTCGGGCGACGGTGACTTGTCGCTACTTCGTCTTGCACGTCGGTAACTTGAGCGTGCTTTATTGCTCGTTGCAACTGGCGATCAAACTGGTGTTGAATACCAATTGCGCCTTGACCAAATTCCGTACACACACGATCAAGCACCACCGGCCAGTCGATCTGGATCAACTCGGACTTGTGCAAGAAGTAGAGGCACGAGAGCAGGCAAAGGGTGCGCTGGCGAGGGTTGAGGCGGGCCATTGGCATCATGAAGCCATTGGCGCTGATCGACGCATCAGACAGACCGTCGAAAGCTAGTACGCAGGGGAATCGAGATTTGAGCCCGGAAAACTCCAGAGTGATCAGCGATATCTGCTGGTTGGAGTTTCGGGATACAGAGACTTCTAAAGTTCTTGCAAAGTCTCTTACGTTTTGAATCTGAGCATCACCGTTATCATGACACACGGCTTGGTATAGGCACAAGTATAGTGCGCGCTTATCCATAACAACTCCATAGGTGGCCTATGCGACCAATGAGCCCTGGCCTACTGGCTCAGGGGAGTAACCGATTATCCGCTTCATGGGAACTTACGGCAAGACCGACTGTCCCGGTTTACACAGCGACTAGCCGAGGCCAGCCGCTTTTGCATTGATCACATCGAGACGGCGCGCCACCTCGGTGATGACCACTTCGTCCACGAAGACTGACCAAGTACGCTGATGCAGCTTGCGGCAAGTATCATGGCCGCAACCGAATACGAACTCGTGCTCTGCGCCTGGGATCGGCCCACGGAAGTATGCGCCGAAAGGATCGCCGTTCGAATGCTCGTCACCCCATGGGCAACGAATGCGGAACTTGCCGGACATGTTCATGGCAACGTCGCCGTTTGAGCCTTCGCCCATTTTGGCCTTGTCGCAGAACGTCTCAGCAAGTCGCAGCCAGATTGCGTCATACTTATATTCGGCTTCGTCGATTTCAATATGACGCTTGACCGGAACGACGATGTTGAAGTTGAACGCTCTGGCAATCTCTTCTGGACTATACCGAACATCGTAGTTTGCGAGGCGCAGGCGCACCGCCCAGGGCTTGCCGTCCGTGTCAGCGTACTTGAATGGCCCGTCCATGTTGTGGCGCTTGTTGTTGATCCCGCAAGGCATCCGACCGAAGCGGGAGATATCCTTGATGGTGTTGTCACCGCCCTTCTTGAGGACGTTGGCGACAAAGCAATTGAGCAGGGCCTTGAACTCCATCAGCGAGTCAACCGGCTTGTCGAAGAAGTACCAGACCTGGAAGTTGTCCGGGCTGGTCTCAACGACCGCAGTCGGTGGCAGGACGCTGGTGATCATCTCCAGGCTCATTTCGCCCTTGGAGCCCTTGCCGGTGCCGATATCGTCGACCATCAACGCCAGGCCGTGGCCGAACGAAGCCTCTCCACGCCAGAAGCGCATTTGGCCGGTCTTCGGGTTGGGCGTCTTTACTGAGGAAGAGATACAGGCATAGCAGTTGGTGCGCTGATTGATGTACTTGTCCATCTTCCACGGTACAGGCCACCAGCCGGCGTTGAGCTTCTTGCCGGATGCGTCCGTCTGCACCGTCGCCTCTTCTGCATAGCCAACCATAACGCGCTCATCATCGCCGATGGTGTGCTGGAGTTGGCGCAGGAACTCTTCGGCCTCTTTAAGGCGGTCGGCATTGCTCATTGCGGCTGGCCTGCTCGAATCTCGTCAGAACGGTCGATTATGGCATCCAGGACTTCGCCGCGATCTGCGTCGATGAAATAATCCGGGTTGTCCATTAGCATGGTAATGATTTCCAGGGCGCTCATCCCCTTCACCTTGGAAATGATCTGTTCGTTAGTTTGGGCCATTTCAATCTCCTTGAAACATTAAGGTCAGTTGACTGCGGTATGATGCCTTAATAGAATTATCTCGGCAACTATTTGCTTTTTATAATTGGTACGTCAATAATAGCGCAAATTTCGAGTTAGCACTATTACAATGGAGAATGTTGTGGAAGGCAAATTGCTAACAGGACAGATTCGTTATCAAGATGGACGACGAGTCCGCGTAACATTGATGAAATCGACCCACCTTTATTATAAAGATGCAGACGGCTTCAACTGGAGCACCCAGAACGGCGAGCGCATGGACTTGAAGCCGAAGCTCCCAACGCGCGGGACGACGGGTTACTGGCGCGACCAGCGTGGCCAGCCGCTGGCCCGTCTGGTGCTGACTTCTATAAGGGCCTGCCCGGAGTTCGGTTCCGCTGCCATGAAGCGCTTCTCGCATGTCGCATACCTGTCGATGCCGGGCACGCGAAGTCGCAGCAAGCTCATGCGCTTCCGCCAGACCAAATTATTCTGGATCGATGAGTACGGCAACAAGTACCAAAAGACCGACCTGGGTTGCATCGACCCTGGGAAGGCCGGCCAATCGATTCGCGGCAATTCCATTAAACCATTGAGTCGTTATTCAAACGGTCTCATCATTGCTAATGAGGGTAAAGAAGAATGACGATCAGTCAGGACGAACTAGCCGAGCGGTTCGGAATACCGTTCAACGAGCAACAGGCCGAGGTCATCAATCTAGCAGTTGAATGGTATCGTGGATGGTGTGACCGTCGCCATCGCCGCCCCATCTTCTTTATCAACGGGTTCGCCGGTACGGGCAAGACTACCGTCGCCAAGGCCATTGCTGAGCTGACGGCAACCATGGATTGGACTTGCTTCATTGCACCCACAGGCAAGGCTGCTGCGCGCCTTCGACAGAAGGGTTGCACTACCGCCAAGACTATGCACAACTTCATCTATCGCGTGGCAGGCGAAGACGAAGACGGCGAAGTCCAGTTCGTCGCCAAAGGCGCCCTTGACGACATCCCGCGCTTGGTTGTCCTGGACGAAGGGTCGATGGTCAGCGAGTACGATGTGGACAAGTTGACTGCGCATCGCCTACCGCTTCTGGTGCTTGGTGACTCTGGTCAGGTGCCGCCAGTTAAAGGTCGCCAGTACTTCACCAAAGATAATGCTCAATATACCTTGGACCAAATCGAACGGAACGCCGGCAACATTGTCCGCGCTTCGATGTTCGTTCGCCAAGGCAAGCGCTTGCCGGTTCGCGAGTACGACGATGTTCGCGTGCGTGACGGTAAGATTCCAGACTCGGAACTTTTGGCGCATGCCGGTGAAGATGCAGTCATTCTCTGCTCTTACAATACCAGCCGTAAGGACATCAACTTGCGCGTTCGCCACCTGTTAGGGTTTAGCGGGCCGCTGCCGCAAGTTGGTGAGAAGTTGGTTTGCACTTTCAACCAGCACGGCTACAACATTATGAACGGTGAGCAAGGCGTTGTCATCGGCTATCAGCCTATTCCAGACGGCCAGGAAGATGACGACGAAGACCCGGATATGCTGTTAATGGAATACAAGTCGCTCACTGATGGAAAAACTCGGCTTTCTAAGTTCAACCCGAAGTGTTTCTCTGGCACTCCTGACGAGCGAGAAGAAGCATACAAAAAGATTGGCGGCTGGGACTTCGGTTGGGCGCTTACCGGCCATAAGTCTCAAGGCTCTGAGTGGCCAAAAGTTCTCGTCAAGGAAGAGGTATTGCGAGGCGTTCCATATGAGCGCTTGATGTATACCATCATTACTCGCGCCATTATGCAACTTACTATCTATCGGTTTAGCTGAGACAGTAAGTTGTGGAGTTAGTTCCGTTAGTGTACGGAACTAACCCAAATGAAAAATATTTGGGCAACTAATAAATAAATGATTGCCTCTTTCATTTGTTGTAATAGATAATAAACCCACGTCGAAACTTACCCAGTAACATTAATTTTGGAGCAACGAACATGGAACAAGAACAACTGACCAAAGAACAGAAAGCCGAACAGCGCCTGCGCGACAAAGAGGCTCGCGAAGCAGCCAAGGAAGCCAAGCGCCTCCAGCAGCAGTCCGAGCGCGAAGCCAAGCAGCGCGAGAAGCAGGCCGAGCGTGAAGCGCAGAACCTGGAAAAGCAAGCCGAGCGTGAAGCAAAGCAGGCTGCCAAGGCCGCAGAGCGCGAAGCCAAGCAGGCCGAACAGCAAGCCGAGCGCGAAGCCAAGAAGGCCGAAAAGGCCGAAGCCAAGAAGGCCGAGAAGGCCGAGAAGGAAGCTGCCAAGGCAGCCGAGAAGGAAGCCAAGAAGGCCGAGCGCGAAGAGCAGAAGGCTGCTCGCAAGGCCGAGCGCGAACAGGCTCAGGCCGACAAGCGCGCCCAGAAGGAAGCCGACAAGGTGGCTGCAGCCCAGGCCCGCAAGGATGAGTTGGCCGCGCGTCGTGAAGCCCTCGCCAAGCGCAAGGAAGAAACCCGTGCCAGCGGTCGTCGCCAAGCTGCCACCCACTTCATCTACACTGGTGAAGGCCTGTCGACCCCGCAAGCGTCGTCCATTCGCGGCAAGGTCTTCGCCTTCATCCAGGAAAACTGTGAAGTCGGTGAGAAGTACGACATCAAGCAGTTCGGCGAAGATGCCGCCCACCTGCTGTACGGCACCAACGTCCGCAGCTACCTGAGCAAGCTGGAAGAAGTTGGCCACCTGGACTTCGTGGTGGAAGAGAAGGAAGAGCCGGCCAAGGATGCCGACGACGGCGACAAAGAAACCGACGTTGACGGCGAGCAAGAGCAAGAGTAATATTGCTCCAACCAAGAAAAGGGCTGAAAGGCCCTTTTCTTTTGCCTGCTATAATCTGTCCACTCACTTTAGGATTCAACATGCAACCATTAATCGTCGGCGCCGGTCTGTCCGGGCTTATCGCAGCCTGCCGATTCACTGGCGCGACCATCATCGAAGCTGGCGAACCTATCGAGCAGCACAAAGCCCTCCTGCGCTTCCGCGACCATAGCGTTGCGGACATCACCGGCATTCCGTTCAAAAAGGTCAAGGTGCGCAAAGAAGTCTACATGGACGGCGAAGCGCGCAACTATTGCTCCATCAAGGCGGCGAACCTTTACGCCAAGAAGGTCACCGGCTCAATTTCCGGTCGCAGCATCCAGAATTTGGATCCAGTTGAGCGCTATGTAGCCCCGGAAGACTTCTATTGGAAGCTCCAGCAGCGCCTGGCCAACCGCATCGAATACCGTACACCGTTCGATGCCGAATACCTCGCCGGCCTGGGCGGTCGCCCGGTCGTATCTACCGCCCCAATGTCCGCGAATATGGCCGCAGCCGGCATGTCGACCTTTGGCGCGGCTGCGGCCCTTCAACGCCAGGCCATCAAGGTAAATCGCATTAAGTTGAAGTGCGCCGACGTCTACCAGACGATCTATTTTCCTGATCCTGAAGCCTCGGTGTATCGTGCGTCAATCACCGGCGACCTTCTTATCATCGAGTCCATGGAAAGCAATAGCATTGATGGTGAGTGGACGGAAGAGGTGATGCACGCTTTCGGCTTGCAAAATTCCGACCTCGATATGGACACCATCGAATCGGTCGACCAGCGCCACGGAAAGATCGTTGATCTGGAGACCGATTTGCGACACTCCATTATGTACAGCCTCACCACCAACCATAACATCTTTTCGCTCGGTCGTTTTGCCTGCTGGCGAAACATCCTGCTGGATGACGTTGCCAAAGACATTGAAGTGATCGGCAAACTCCTGCAGGCGTCTGACTATGCACGTCAGCGCGCGTTTATGGGCGGTAAATAATCCTTGCCATCCTGGAATCAGCAGGCGATAATCCCTCCTGCTGATCCACTAATCATGTGAGAATGAACATGAAAACCATTGGCGTTGTCGCCGTCCTCAAGCGTGAAATCATCACGCCGTCCACTGGTGAACCTTCCTACATTCACCAGACCAATTCCGAAGTGTATCGTTGGCTGGAAAGCGAAACCGTTGCCTGGGTTCACGCCAAGATGATGGAAAAGCATCCCAATGCCATCGCCATCGAGCTGTACAAGCCTGAAACTGACCCGCTCGCGCAAAAACGCCACTGAGGTGCACCGTGAAAGTCGAATTGATTAGCTTCACTCCGAACGCCCTGGAGTTGCTTCTGGGCACCAAGTCCGCTCGCATGCGCGGCGCCGACCCGGCAACCATGACCGAAGCCGAGAAGATGGACCACTGGCGCTACATGCTGGACACCATCAAGTCGCCGTTCGAGTTCGTTGACTTCATCTTCAACATCGAAGGCGTAAGCAAGAACTTCACCCACCAGTTCGTTCGCACTCGCACCGGGGCTTACCAGCAGGAGACCAGCCGCGCGCTGGAAATCAGCGAGGTTGTCCAGCCGGAAGCATTCGGCTTCAACCTCGACGCGCATGGAGCCCCGGAATACAATCAGGATGCAAATCAGCGCGAAGAGTTGAACCGCCTCTGGCACGATGCTGTGGCCGATGCCGGCGCGCATTACCAACAGTTGCTGGCGGCAGGGGCCAAGCTCCAGGATGCCCGAGCCATCATCCCGTCCAACATGGCCACCAAGATTCAGGCCAAGTTCAACCTGCGCACGCTCAGCGACATGGCCAAAACTCGCCTCTGCGCCCGCACCCAGGGCGAGTACCAGGACGTTTACCGTGCCATGCGCGCGCTTGTCGTTGCGCAGTATCCGTGGACTGAGCCGCTGCTCCAGGTCAACTGCGTGGCGACCGGCCAGTGCGCCTTCCCGCGCTGGGGCAAAGAGCAGTGCAAGTTCTATCGCTCCTGGATGGACAAGACTGCCGAGCAAGAAGAACTTCGCCAAGTCTTCTGGTCGACCGCCAAGCAGGAAGCCAACCCCATCGCCAACAACGGGAAGTCGATGTAATGTCTGACAAGAATGCAATGTGGGCCATTTTCGATCTGGATGGCTGTCTGTTTGATGATTCTCATCGCCGGCATTATCTGCAGGACATCAGCACCAAATCTCAGACGCGCTGGGATAATTACCATGCTCACATCCACCTGGATGAATCGATTTCGCACGCGGTTCGGCTGCTTGGCAATTGCGTCTATCGCGACATGCGCATCATCGTGATAACGGGTCGTCCTGAGCGTTATGCCGCCATCACTCGTGCTGGAATGGAAGCGGTGTTTGGCATCATCGAAGAGACGCACAAATGCAGGCCGAAATCTTGGACGCTTGCAATGCGCCCAGACGGCGACGAGCGATCTTCGCCTGAATTCAAGAAATCCGTTCTTGACGACTACGGCCTGCATGAAGGCAATGTTGACGTTGCTTTCGATGACCGCGCCGACGTTCTGGATATGTACTATTACATGGGATTGCCTGCACGTATGCTTTCAACAGAGCAAGACGGCTCGCAACTCTGGAAAGGCAAAGATCGTAAGGCCCCTGAAGCTGACACCAAGAAGGGAAGCCCAGTCATCAACGCTAACGTGGCCAGCCTGGAGCCGGTCGCCGACCTCATGGATCAGCACGCGGCGACGTTCCGTGAGCGCTATGAGTCCTATGGCAACAACGCCGAAGTGGTTGGTCGTATTATGGCCGCGATGTTCCCGAACGGCGTGGCACTCAAGACTGCCAAAGACTTCGAAATGTGGCACCTCTTTGAGCTGATGATCGTCAAGCTCTCCCGCTTCAGCTCTTCCGGCCTGCGCCACGAAGATTCCATCAACGACCTGCCCGCTTACTGCGGAATGGTTCACCGTCTGATCAATGATCACGACATTACCTTTCTGTAAGGAACGTACATGAACAAGCACCTCCCGATTCTGGTTACTGGTGGCGCGTCCGGCCTCGGACTGGCAATCGTACAGGCCCTGACCTCTGCGGGTTATGAAGCCCATTCGTTCGATATCAAAGATGGCTGTGACGTGACCAAACAGCTGCCGAGCTGGGTCAGCAAACACGAGTGGGGCGGTCTCATCAACTGCGCCGGCATCAACCACAATGAGTGGTTCGAAGATGTAACGCAGGACTCGCTCGAACGTCTGATGGACGTGAACGCCTTCAGCATGATCCATATGACCCAGGCTCTGCTGAAGCCTTTGTCGCGCCAAAAGGGCTTCGTTCTGAACATTGTGTCGAATGCGGCCAGCATGCCGATGACCAGCTCTCTGGCCTACAACATGTCCAAGGCGGCAGCGTTGATGGCCACCAAGCAGATGGCCCATGAGCTGACCAAGAGCCACGGCATCACCGTCTTCTCGATTTCGCCCAACAAGCTGGCCGGCACCGAAATGTCCCGCCAGATCGAAGACAACGTCATCAAGACGCGCGGCTGGTCTCGCGAGTTTGCTGCGGAGTACCAGAAGAAGTCTCTGATGCATGGCCGCGAAACCGATCCGGTGGCCATCGCCGAGTTCATCGTGCATCTGGTCGAAACCGGCTCGTGGGAATTCATGAGCGGAACCGACATTCCGTTCGGCAAGTAATCAACCTCAACAGCAAGGAAACTGCAACGTGAACAAGCCTCTTCCGAAGTTCCAGATTCAACAAATCGCCATCTTCCCTGCCGACCCGGTTCGCGCGGTCGAACTGCTCACCGACCTCGGCTTGACCGACTGGGTTGAAGACCTGGTGAAGGCCAAAGGAAAAGTGTTCGGTCGTCCGGTCGACAGCGATGGTCACCTGCGCTTCAACTACCAAGCCGGTGGAGCTGACCCGGAGGCCAGCAAGCCTCTGGAGCTGGAAGTTCTCGACTATCCGGGCGGCGCCATCCTGGAAGGCGATGACGAAAACATCAACTGGATGGACTACCAAGGCCTGCGCAACAGCGTCAGCCACTTCGGCATGCACGTTACCGCCGAAGAGTTGGACCAGTTCCATGTCTACTTCGCCAGCAAGGACATCAAGGTGGCACAGGCGGTTGATACCTACTCGCACACCAACGAGTACATCGCCAACTCGCGCCGTTACACTTACGTCATCTTCGACACCCGCGATATCCTCGGTGTCGACCTGAAGTTCATCGTGCGCCGTCCGCTGGAAGCCCAGGCCGTTGAGCAAGTCTTCAGCCCGGACTGATCCAAATAAGAACGGGCGCTGAAAGGCGCCTTTTCTTTGTTCGCAATTAAGCGCTGGAGCAAGTATGTCACCTTTCAAGAAACGCTTTGCGGTGTTCGATACCGAGACCACCGGCTTGACGGTTCATCCGTTGGCACGTCTCGATCAGCAGCCGCGCATCATTGAGTTCGCCGGCATCATCACCGATGGTGTCGAGATTCTGGCCGAGCTGGAGTTCATTTGCAATCCGGGCATCGCCATTGAAGCGATCATCACCGAAATCACCGGGTTGACCAACAAAGACCTGGATGACAAGCCTCCATTCTCGAACTTCGTCGATGACGTTGGCAAGTTCTTCGCAGCAGCCGATGTGGCTGTGGCCCATAACCTTTCATTCGATAAGGCCCTGCTTGAGTACGATATGATTCGTGCAGGGCTTCCATTCGACAAACTCGGCTTTCCGGCCATCCATTGTTGTACGGTTGAGCAAACGATGCCAATGTACGGGCGCCGGATGAGGCTGAATGAGCTTTATGAACTCCACGTCGGCGAATACGTCCAGAAGCACAGGGCGATGGACGATATCAAGTTGCTGCACGCGGTCTGCCAAAAAACAGGGGTGTACGATGCATTTGCCACAGCTTAGAATCCGCACCGGCTACACGTACCGCGATGTGTACGGGCGTCTGCCAGAAGTGTTCGCCCGCCTCAAAGAAATTGGTTCGCCATGCGCGGCCATCGTCGACGTTGGAACCTGGGGCCACGTGCGCTGGGAGAAGGAAGCCGAGAAAGCCGGCTTGCCTGTGATGTTTGGCATGGAGCTTTCCGTTCTGGTCGAAGATGAGAACGAAGAGCCCAGCAAGTTCAAGCCCAAGGCCTGGATTCTCGCCAAAGACCTCAAGGCATTCTATCAGGTGACCTCAACAGCGGTGCAACGCCAAGGTCTGACCCCGATGGAGCTTGCGGCAGCGACAGGCGTCGTTCGATTCCCAGGCGGTGCGCTTGGCGTTCTGCCACCGGAGACATACGATTTCGTGGATATCAACCCGGCATCGTATCTCTTAGCGCGTCAAGGCGTCCTGGCCAGTCGCGCCCACGGCAAGCCGATGGTGATTACCTGTTACAACGACCTTCCAAAGCGCGAGCTTTCCAAGTACGCTTATGCCTGGGAGGTTCGTGACTCGGTCGGCTGCCGAACGATTGAGGATACCGAGACAATCTGGGAATACCTCAAAGAAGTCATGACCCGTGAAGAGTTCGATGAAGCCGTCTCGAACACCTTCAAGTTGGCCGAGTCCTTGGGCGCGCAGAAGCTCAACAAGGCCCCTCTTATCCACCTGGAGGGTGATCTGATCGCCCTTGCCCGCGAAGGACAGCAGAGCCGTCTGGAGCGTGGACACATCAAAGAGTGGACTGCCGAGTATGAAGCCCGCTTCAAGGAAGAAATCTATCAGATTCAACAAAAAGAGTTTGACAGCTACTTCCTGGTGGTTGCCGATCTGGTGACGTATGCCAAGCAGCATATGCTGGTCGGCCCGGCGCGCGGTTCGGCTGCGGGCTCGCTGATCTGCTATGTTCTGGGCATTACCGAGGTTGATCCGATTCCGCATGACCTTCTGTTCCAGCGCTTTATCGACATCTCACGCGCTGACCTTCCCGATATCGACATCGACTTCAACGATACCAAGCGCTTCATGGTGTTCGAGTATCTGAAGAACAAGTACGGAATCGAGTGCGTCGCCAAGCTCGGCAACATCAACACGCTCAAGGCCGCGTCGGTGATGGCGCAGGTCGGCAAGAAGTTCCGCATTCCGGTCAACGATACGTTTGTGGTGCGAAACGCCCTCATCGAGTATTCGTCCGGTGACGCCCGTTACGGGAAGGGGCTGCAGGACACGTTCGAGCAAACCCATCCAGGCCAGGAGTTCCGTGAGCGTTATCCTGCCGCGAGCGAGTGTATGGGCGATCTGGAGTTGCACCCCAGTCATACCGGCGTTCACGCGGCGGGCATCCTGGTATGTAACGATCCGATCAGCCACTACTGCACGGTGACTTCGGAAGGCGTCGCCCAGATCGACAAGCCTGATTCCGAGTACCTCAACCTGCTGAAGATCGACGCCCTGGGGCTGCGAACGCTCGGAATCATCGAAGACTCTGGTGTGGTGACCGCTGAAGAGCTTTACGGCCTCACCATGGACGACCCGGAAGTCTTCAAGATCATCAACGATGACAAGGTCAGCGGAATTTTCCAGTTCGAAGGCGACGCCGTTCGCTCGGTGACGCGAGCAGTCGACGTTGACAAGTTCTCCAAGATCGACAACCTGACAGCGCTGGCACGTCCAGGCCCGCTTGCGTCCGGCATGGCGCAGAAGTACATCGAACGTTCGAATGGTCGCGAGCCGGTCACCTATGACGTTCCTCACCTGGAAAAGTACCTCAGCGATACTTACGGCGTGTTTCTCTACCAAGAGCAGATCATGTCCGTGGTGAAGGAAATCGGCTTGTTCGATTGGGTCAAGACATCTGCCGTCCGTAAGGCGATGTCCGGTCGTAAGGGTGAAGAATACTTCAACCAGATGGGCGCCGACTTCGTTGCTGGGGCAACCTCTCAAGGCGTGCCAGAAGACCAGGCAAAGAAAATCTGGAATGAAATGGTCACGTTCGGCTCGTGGGGCTTCAACAAGTCCCACTCGGTGTCGTACGCGGTAGTGACGTACTGGACTTGCTGGCTGAAGTGCTATCACAAGCTCGCGTTTGCTGCGGCATGTCTTCGTGCAGCAAAGGACGACCAGCAGACCATCGCCATCCTTCGCGAGTTGGCCGCAGAAGGTGTAACGTATACACCAATTGACCCTGAGTTCTCTGAGTTGAACTGGCAGGTCGCCGATGGTCGTCTGATTGGCGGGATCATGAACGCCAAGGGTTACGGCCCGTCCAAGGCCAATGGTTACATCGAGTTGCGCGAGACCGTAACCGAAGCGCGCAAGGCATTGGAAGCCCTGGAAGAGGCGTTCGCGTCGTCCGCAGAGGTTGCCGATATTGAGCGCGAGCTGGCAGAAGCAAACGGCATGGACGATTCCAAAGCCGCCGCCAAAGCGGTCAAGGCGGTTGCCTCCAAGCTCAAGGCGTTGGAGAAAGCCCACAAAGCCGATTGCGCGCCTTACCAGAAGATCGTCAAGAATTGGGAGCGTGCCGCAGAAAGGCTTGCCAACGCCGAAGTCCAGTTCTCCGACCTTCGCGAGGCGCACACCAAGTGGGGCCACTTCTACGATGACCCTCGGCTTATCGGTGTGAAGAATGGCGACAAGATTGTTGGCATGAAAGAGGTAGCCGACCGGGACGATGCACTGGTCATCTGCAAGTTGACCAAGAAGGTTCTGGCCGACGAAAACGAAGCCATCAGAATCAAGAAGCGCGGCGGCAAAGTCAAGGAAGGCTTGACGCAGTTCGTCGACTTGATGATGGTGGACGACTCTTCTGACTCGCCAATGCGCTTCCGTATCAAGCCTGACAAGTTCGAGGCTTATGGACGCCCAATCGCAGAGGGCGTGCCAATCGGTGCCTGGTTCATCGTTCGTGGTTGGAAGTTGCCTGAAATTGATATGTTCATTGTGAAGAAAATCAAAAGGCTTGACGGTGACGATTAAACAACAGGAAGCAAACTCTTTCAAGAACTTCAAAGAGGCCGCTTTGGGGCGGCTTCTCTTGAAGCGCATTGAAAGTTCAATTACATCCGGCATTGCCGATATCGAGTGCATCAACAGAAAGGGAGGGACTTGCTGGATTGAAGGCAAGTGCATCGATGACCCGCCAAAGCGGGCAACCACCCCGATCTTCAAAGGCCGGTTCGAGCGCGGCCAACTTGCGTTCTTGCGCGAGCGTCGGAGTTGGAAGGGACATGCATTTGTTATGGCCCGTATTGCCGGGATATACTACTTGTTTGAGCCTTTCCGCGAAATCGAGCAAGTGACAATGCCGCAAATCGCTGAGTCGGCGGTTGCGATCGGCAAAGAAGAAGTTATTTCATACTTGGAGAATTTAAGTTGAAGACAGAAGCCTATGGACACCAGTTGCGTGCACTGGACGCCCTTGACGGAAAGCGCAACTTCGCTTTGCTGATGGAGCAGGGCACCGGGAAGACCTGGACCACCATTGCTGACGTTGAGCGCTGCTATGAGCTTGACAAGATCGACGGCCTTCTGGTGGTGGCCCCGAACGGCGTGCACACCAACTGGACGCGCCGGGAGTTCCCGACCCACGCCAGCCTACCAATCGTCGCCTATACCTGGAAGGGTCGGCCAACCACCAAGAAGGCTATCGAGCGTGCTGAGAAGTTCTTGACGTACGACGGCCACCACGGCGAAAGTCGAGCCCGGCTAACGGTGATGTCGATCAACGTCGAATCGCTCAATACCGAAGCTGGCGCCGAAATGGTGACCCGCTACCTGCAGAGCCGGCGTGTCATGTTTGTACTTGACGAGTCAACCCGCATCAAGAACCACAAGGCCAAGCGCTCCATCAAGGCCTGTGAGCTGGGCAAGTTTGCCATTGCGCGTCGCATCCTCAGCGGTACGCCGTTGACCCGTTCGCCTGCCGACCTCTACATGCAGTTTCACTTCCTCAAGCCCGGCCTGCTCGGCACCAAGTCGTTCGCGGCGTTCAATGCCCAGTACTCTGTGCTGCTGGAAGCCGACGATCCAGGCATGATTGCCATCATGAAGAAGATGGCCGGCAAGATTCGCGGCATTCCGCAAATCGTCAAGAAGGATGAGAATGGCAATCCAATGTTCCGAAACTTGGAGCGGTTGGCCAACCTCATCGCGCCGCACTCTTTCCGGGTGCGCAAAGAAGACTGTCTTGACCTTCCGCCGAAGGTATACAAGGTTATCCCGTTTGACCTCACGCCTGCTCAGCGCAAAATCTACGATACCGTGCGTGAAGAGTACGCCTATTTGATCGACCGGGCCGGCTTTGAAGAGGATGTGTCGTTCGAGGCCATCGCCGCGCGTACCAAGCTCAAGCAGGTGACTTCCGGCTTCATCAACATTTACGGTGATATTGACCTTCTGGCACCCGGCAACAACCCGCGCATGGCAGCCTTCAAAGACTTGATGGACACGCTTCGCGAGGAAGATGAGTACCGTCAAATCATCGTATGGGCGACATTCAAGGAAGAAATGAAGCAGCTCAAGGAAGCCTGCGACGCCATGGGCCTGATCAGCGCAGAATACCACGGTGGGACTCCGAAGGGCGAGCGCGAGCAGATCATTGATGACTTCCAGGCCGGCAAAATTCAAGTCTTCATCGGACATCCGCAAGCTGCTGGCATCGGTTTGACGCTTACAGCCGCAGATGTTTCGATCTATTACAGCTGCAACGAAGACAATGAACTTCGTATGCAGTCTGAAGACCGAAACCACCGCATTGGCACAACCAAGTCTGTTACATATTTCGACTTGGTGGGCGTCGACACGATTGACGAAGCCATCCAACAGAACTTGGCAATGAAAACGTCCATGGCGCAAATTGTCATTGATCGAAACTTCTAATCAGAGCTTGCCGTTAATTGAGTTTAACGGCATACTCATCCAGTGGCGGTTATTATGCCTCAAGTATATGTAGCAAATGAACAGAAGTTCTGGCGCGATAAGGCTCTTGTTCCGCAGTTCGATTTCACCGATGCGCGCCGTTATGGTGATGTGAAGATTTTGGAATTTACTTCACAGGCATTTAATGATCAGCGAAGCATCGATCAGTCGATTGGCGAAATGAACAAGTACCTGGCCGACTTTAAGGAAGACGATTATCTTCTGGCGGTTGGCGATCCTATGGCCATCACGATGGCGGCAGGAATCTTGTGCCGTCGCTTCAAATGCGTCAAAGTGCTAAAGTGGGACAGGCACACCAAATCTTACTTTCCGATGAGGATCAAACTATGAACACCGAAGTAACCGGCCACCTGAACGACGAAGCGCCCATTGATTATTTCGACGATATCGACGTGGCGCCCGCTGAAGACGCACTGACCCGCATTGTGCGGCTGGCCGACCGCGTGGAAGCTCTGGCGCTGCTGGAGTCCGAGCAGGCAGCCGCGCTGGCCGAGACGCAGGAAGAGCGCAACAACATTGTGCGCAACCTCATCCCTTCCATCCTCGATGAAATCGGCGTTAAAGACTTGTCGCTTTCTGATGGCCGCAAGGTTACGCTTGATCCGAAGGTCAAGGCGTCGATCAGCGAAGCCAACAAGCCTGACGCATTCGGTTGGCTGGAGGACAACGACTTCGACGGCATCATCAAGACCAAGGTCGTTTCCGACTTTGAGCGCGGTGAGCTGGAAGAGGCTCGCAAGATCATGGCCAAGCTGCGCGACGAAGGTATCAACTGCGTTCTGGATCGCTCGGTGCACAACATGACTCTGGTGTCGTTCGTCAAAGAGCGTCTGGCAGAAGGCACCGTGCTGCCAGAGTCCATCGGCGTGTTCGAGTACAAAGAAGCAAAAATCAAAGCAGCAAAAGGCAAAGCAGCAAAACCCAAGAAATAATCGGTTGCCCGATCAGTAAACCAAACGTATAATCATCATCAGCTGAAAAGCTATCACAACCCCAAAAGGAACAATCAGATGGCCGGTAAAGAAAGCTCCAAAGATGTAGCAGTAAAAGGCACCACCGAAGTCGCGCTGGCGGAAGAACTGGCATTCATGGCCGATGACTTCGGCGCCGGTATGGAAGGTGCGGACGGCGATTCGTTTGCCATTCCCTTCGTCCAAATCCTGCAGAAGATGTCGCCCATCGTCGACGAAGACAACGCCGCGCACGTCGAAGGCGCCAAAGCCGGCATGCTGTACAACACCGTCACCGGCAAGCTCTACAACGGCAAAGAAGGCCTGCTGATCGTTCCGTGCGCCTACAAGCGTTCGTTCATTCAGTGGGGCTCGCGCGAAGGTGGCACCGGCGGCTTCAAAGGCGAGTACACGCCCGAACAGTTCGCTTCCATGCGCACCGACGAGTCCAAAGTTCTCGTCATCGACGGTCGTCCGTTCGCGCCGAACGATGAAGGCAAGGTCGACGTCAAGAAGAGCGACTATTTCGCTGACACCCGCAGCCATTTCGTGCTGCTGATCGACCCGGAAACTGGTTCCTTCGAAACTGCCATCATCTCCCTGGCCAGCAGCCAGATCAAGGCTTCCAAGAAGCTGATGACCTCGCTGCAGCAGAAGAAGGTGCAGACGCCGAAGGGCCTGCAGACCCCGCCGACTTTCGCCAACGTCGTCAAGCTGACCACCGTCGGTCTCTCCAACGAAAAAGGCAGCTGGTCGGGCGCCCAGTTCGAGCTGCAAGGCCTGGTCACCGACAAGGACATGTACGCTGCGGCCAAAGACTTCTATAAGGCCGTGGTCGGCGGTGATGTCGGTGCCGACTACTCCAAGACCGATGACGGCGGCGCCCGTGCCGACGATGCCGCGCCGACCGACGCGGACGGCTTCTAAACCTCAACCTGTAACCAAGAAAGGCCGTCTTTATGACGGTCTTTCTTTTGGAGCATCAATCGATGAACTGGAAAAATATAGGCCAGAAAATTGGCCAAATGGCACCGACCCTCGGCTTAGTACTCGGTGGCCCAGCAGGCGCGGCGGCGGGCACCCTCATCGCCAGCGCATTGGGTACAAGTAACAACCCGGATGCTGTGGCCGCTGCTCTGGAAGCAGACCCGAATGCCATGTTGAAGCTGAAAGAGCTTCAGATGACGCACGAAGTCAAGCTGCAAGAACTGATCATCTCAGCCGAGCAGCATCGCATGAGCGTGGATGCAGCCCAGTACGCTGCCGAGGTCAAAGACCGCGAAAGCGCCCGGACGTATGCTGCGACGCAACCGAACGATTATGTTCGGCCTCTCATCACCTTTACGCTGCTGCTGGGTGCAATCCTCATCCTCGCTCTGATTTTCTCAGGTTTGGCGAGCGATTTGTTGACCGATCCAACCGCAACGCTTACAATCGGCACCGTCATCGGTTTCTGGTTCAACGAGCTGAAGCAAACCCTGGCGTTCTACTTTGGTACAACTAAAGACGGTGCCAGCCAGACGCGCGACTTGATGAGCTTTGCCACAAGTCCAGGCACCCTCACTGACGGTTCTGAGCTGAAAAAGGAAAAGAAGGCATGAGCAAGCAATATCTGGAATTGAGCGCTGTCAAGAACATCGAAAAATGGGCGCATGACCGCAACCTGATCGCGGCCTCCAGCCCTGAACGTCAGGCCCTCAAGCTGGTGTCGGAAATCGGCGAGCTGGCCGAGGCCGTCGCCGAAGACAACCGTGAGAAGCAGCTGGACGGGCTCGGTGATGCCATTGTTGTAACGGTCATCATCGCCGCGCAATACGGTGAGAACCTGGTGGAGCTGGCACAGCACGACGTAATGGCGATGATGCTTCCTGGCATCAGCCTGTCGCCGTACATCGTTCAAGGCCAGCTCTGCGACGCCATCGCCAAGGGCGACCGTAGCCGGGCCGTCCCTCTCCTGGGCTGTATGGTTGTGTCGTTGGATGAATACGCCCTGCTGCTGGGACTCAACCTCATGGATGGCGTTCGTCGCGCGTACGACGAAATCAAGGATCGCAAAGGCATCATGTACCAGGGCGTTTTCATCAAGTCTGATGACGCGCGCTATGCCGATGCGGTCGCCGAAGTCAATGCTGCCCGGAGTGCAGAAGTATGACCATGAAATCGCCCATGCTGGCCTCTGATGCCGGCGACGCGCCCCAGAAGATGCCGCGACTGGCTTCTGGCAAAATCGATGGCTTCCGTGGCGTGTGCTACGCCGGTTCCATCTTCACCCGAAGCGCCAAGCCGATCAGCAACAACTTTGTCCGCGCGTACATCGAGCTGGTCAACAAGCATATCGATGTTAACGGTCTGGACGGTGAGCTGGTTGTCGGCAACCCTCAAGACCCGAAGGTCTTCCAAGGCACAAGCGGTGCTTTGCGCGCGAAAGACGGCGAACCGGACTTCACATTCTATGTGTTCGACGACTTCAGCAACCCTGACCTGACCTTCATGGCACGGCTGGATCGCGCGGCCCTGCGCATCGAGCAAATCGAAATCATGCTGTGTTCGGTCAACATCCCTTGCCGGTTCAAGTTGGTGCCGCATGAGTTGATCAACACCCAGGAGGCTCTGGATCAGTACGAGGAAGAGCAGCTGGCCCTGGGATACGAAGGCATCATGACGCGCGCCGTCGATGGCGGTTACAAGTTCGGCCGGTCGACCTTGAAAGAAGGTCTCCTGCTCAAGGTTAAGCGCTTCACCCACTCCGAGTGCCGGATTGTCGGCTACGAGGAGTTGATGCACAACGACAACCCGATGTTCATCGACGAACTGGGGCGTTCCGCGCGTTCTGATCACGCCGAGAACAAGCGACCATCCGGCATGATCGGCGCGTACATCTGCGAGTCCGATGACTTCCCTGGGGTCACCTTCAACGTCTCGTGCGGCAGCATGACCCATGAGGAACGCCGCCAAAGGCTGCTGTCGTTCGAGCAGGACAAAAGCGAAATCGTTCGCTACAAGTGGCTGAAGCACGGCACGAAAGATCGTCCGCGACACGCCCTGTTCGATGGCTTCCGCGCGCCGGAAGATGTCTGACATCCCATCCATCCTCCAAATCATGGAGGAAGAGCAACAGCGGTTCGAATCCGCTGTTGCTGTCTATCTAGGCGTCAAGGTTTCTGAGGTAAGAAGGTTCCGACAAGAGGGCCGTTACCCAGACAGGCCTGCAGTTGACGTAATTTGGACCCATTGGAAGATTGCCATGGGCCTTGCCGATCCAGTCCACAAAGACGCCATAAAACCGTACATTGATCCCGAAGATTTCTAAGTATCGCATGGGCGACTATCCGTGCCAATTTATTGAATAGTGTACGGTTTATTGGTGCCAATGGCGCTTCCATCCGCTATAATACCGCCACCTGGCCAGACAGCTTGAGCCAGTTTTTATAGGGGAGTCTGCCATGCGGAGAAAGAAGCCCACCAAAGAAGTGAAAGAACCCTTTCTCAATCGGGAGCTGATGAGGGAGTTCTTGTTGTTCCTAGTTAAGTTGATCGGCGCCAAGGTCGAAGACAAGTTCATCAAGGCGCTGCTTATTGGTGGTATTGCTGCCGCGAGTAACTTCTATTCAATAGACGAAGAGGCCATGCTGAATAGAGACCCGCCTGCAGTTCAAGTGCAAATGGAAAAGGCCCAATAAGGGCCTTTTCTTTTGTCTCAGATTCAACGACTAGCAGAGGTCAGGAATTGACTTGACTTCTGCTTCAGCCTTGTCGTAAAATTCTTTCCAGGTCTTTTTGTGAGGCTTACCGGGGCGCCAAGTACGGTTAGCATAAAGCTCCCAGGCTGCTTCACTGTCGCCGATCTTCGGCAGCGATTTGGGGTCAGTCCACAACAGAAGGCGAGCGCAACCAGCGGCAAGCACGTCGTCGAATTCAATGGCCTTGTAGATGGCATTCGGGTGGAATTCGACGTTTCGCACCTCGCACAAATGCTTGAGGTGATTACGAGATTGACTATGGAGGAAGATTCCCCAGACGCCGCCGCGCGTCTTCTCGCTGCCAAGCTCGAACTGCCAGAAGCTGCGGGCCGGGCCGTTCGGAAGCTGACGACGATGAATGAAGCGACTTTCCTGCAGGCCGATGGCGAGCAGGATCAGGATGGCTTCGCGACTGGTCATGTTCTTCGGCAAATACAGCAGCGCCGAGAAGATGATGGCAATTATGTCTTTGAGGTTCATTTCTGCTCCTTAGATGTGGATGAAGTGGGGGAATGCAAGGTTGATTGGGCGAGATTCCTGTCCGCCAGTATTCTCCGTGGTGACGATATGGGTGTGAATGCCGGCACTATTTGTGCTGCCGTTGTGACTGTGAAGCCCGGCATTGGCGGTTTCGATGTCGTGCGTGTGACTTCCGCGATCTTTCGCGGAAGTGGTGGACCCGGTCAAATTGTGATTGTGATAACCGGCGTCAGCTGCGCTTGCGGTGATAGTGTGCGAGTGATTGCCCTTGGCATCGGTGGTGCCGCTTATGGCGTGTTGGTGGATGCCGCTGGCGCTTGATGTGCCGTCAAAGCGCATGTTGTCGCCACCGTTTGATGATGTGGAGGTATTTGCCTGCGCAACGCCGCGCCAGATTGTGTGGGTGTGCTGCCCACTTTCATCGGTGTTGCCTGTAACTGTGTGGGTGTGCTGACCCGCTTCAGAAGAAGAGCCTGTCACCTCATGCGTATGAAGTCCTGCGGTTTCGGTTGAGCCGTTGATGTCGTGATCGTGGGCGCCGCCGTACGCTGCCGTCCCGGCGTGCTGGTGGGTGCCGGCATCTTCTGTCGTAACAGTGTGAGAGTGGCTTCCGGCATCGGCAGCAGAGCCGTCGTGCTTGTGGGCTAAGTTTGCGCTTTCTTGATAAGATCCAACATTGCGCGGGCCTTGAGGGTCGCGACCGCCCTGAGCCGGCGTGCGCGTATCCAGGTCGCGAATGAAGCTGCCCATTGTGTTAGGAACATTGAACGTTGTGGAGCCATCACCTGCACCGTAGGTAGTGCCAATGGCCGCGAACAGGGCTGCGGTGACCCCGGTTCGGGAATATTCGCCGCCGTTGCAGCGCAGCCACTCTGGCCCAGGATTTAGATGGGCAAATTGCTGAATGGCCCCGGTCATACTTGGGTTGGTTCGAACGCGCTCTTTAACTTGGCCCCAGTTTGGCAGCTGCTCATCTGCAACCGCTGCCCGGCCACGCTGGCGGTAGGCCGGGCTGGTCATGAACCAGTTGCCGGACGATTGATCATAGGCAAGCTCATAAATAACGCCTGGCCCGAATTCTCCACCGGCAAGAAGGCCCAAATCATTGCCTACAACTGCCTTGGCGCCGGTCTCATTGAGGTTCAGGGTTACGTTGCCAGTATTGCTTGCGCCGACACGAATCCAAACTCGCATTCCATCGTAAAGTTCACCAGGGGCCGGGGTTAATGTGGCAGAGAGGTTATTGGCATTACCGCCAATTGGGCCGGCGACCGCAAATGTCTGTGAGCCGCTTTGCAAGACCCGGTAATCGACCAGTTGACGCCAGCCACCGGCACCTGTCGACCCACTTACCCAAACGAATTGGTTGCCAAGGCGGTCGGTGTAGCGCGCAAGGCGAATGGTTTGGCGAACAAGTACCTCAAGAAGGCCAGCCCGACGTTCGGTTGTAGCCCCATCCTTGGTAATCGGCAAACCGGCTGTGGCCTGAGCGGCGGCGTCGGTGGCAAAGAAATAGCTTCCTGTCCCAAGCGCCGTTGGGTTCCACGCTGCGCCACCATCGGTGATGATGAATGCGCTTGGGCCAGCAGTGCCACCAGCCGGCATTGGGATGTTGCTGATAATCTCTGCCATGGTCTGCTGGTATTCCCAGCGGGACGAATCGGCCCCAGGAGTCGCAAGGTTCTGCTCAACCAGCGAGCGGTAAGGGCGTGCAATGCCGTTTATGACATGCAAAACAAGCGCGTTGCGCTCATAGCCACCCGGCTTGTTGGCGTACCACCCAGGAAGGCCCTGGGATTGCCAGGCTTTGGCATTCATCGTCAGCTGGTTGAACAGGTAATTCTGAATCCTGCGCTCAACAGCCTTTGCCTGAGGATTACCGGCATTGAGTCGAAGCTCATAATCGGCGGTGTACCCAGTTTCGAAATTCACAAAGTTGTTTGGAGAAAGTTGCGGCGGCATTTCTTTTTCGCCATTCTCGGCAAACACCTTCTCAAGAACATCTGGAAAAATCATGGCGTCTCCTTGACGACGGAAATTTTACAGCCTGCAAAAGTTGGAATTATACCGTTACTTGTCTGTGCCAACAACACCGCTGCTTGGTCCGATAGAACGCCATTGGGGCCGATTCGATACTCCATTGACATTATGTCGGAAGTACCTTGTACTGAGTTTGCAGGCACCGGAATTTGCAGTTGATTGGCATTGCCGCGAACTTCAAGGGCGGTGAAATCGAATACCGATCCACCTTTCCAGGAACCTTTCCACTTCACCGTTGGCTCTCCAATTACGCTGATTTCGCTTGGCAGAAATCCCAGCGTAACTTCAGCACTTGAAGGAATCGCAACGTAATCAATGACAGTGTCCTGGCCAAGGTCTTCTGTGTCAATGTATACTGCTGACCCAAGACCTTGCGTTAGCATTGGTGCAGCAATGGTAATCTGCAAGCCTTCGTCAGGAGATACAATCGATTGATCTTTTGCGATATTAACCCTCACAGAAGGGTTGATGATTATGATCGATACGCAAAGAGCAATCTTTAGATATCCAGCCAAATCAGACTCAATGGTGAAACCAATCAGGCTTCCTGTAACTTTGATAACTGACTTGGTGTAAACGTCAATCAAAACAGTCGTGCGTGAAGAGTTGGTGTTGGTCACGTCAATGGATATTTGTGCTTTTGGGTCGGCCTTGACGAGCATTTGAAACGTTTGCGCCCCTGCCGAAGCATCTGTATTAAATTGAACATATGCTTGCTGCCCGCCGTTCGCGACATAGCTCATGGCAGGCGCGCTGTACGGAAGACCGGAAGAGACTGGTGCAGCCGTGACGTTCGAAAGAATTTCACTGGTGATCGAGTTGGTGCGCGGGAAATCACGAAGAATTACATCAGCACGTCCATCTTCATAAGTGGCTATCATCTCATCAATCTGTAGCTCACCAGAAGTTCCGGCCCCTGTGCAATCCATCAAATAGAAGTATTGACCAGCGGCAAAATCCCAAGGTCTCCCCTCATTAAATATGTGGCGAAGCATCTTGTTGACAAAGTGCACCGAGCCGTTGCTAATGAGAGAAGCATAACGCAGCTTCAGCAGCTTTCTGATTTCAGTCAAATCTCCAATTGATCCCGCGCTACCGCCAAAAAAGTTGCCGCCAATGGCATTCAATTCTGGGTTTTGAAGTGGATCCAACTGGCCAGAGTATATGAAGTTTTGGCGATTCCTTCCATAAGCCCAGGCATTGTCATTCGGCTCAAGGCTGAATGGCTCAGCATTGATTCCAAGGATGATGCACCAAACCACAATTCCAAAATCGCTGGCGGTGTCAATGTTGAATGCGGTGTTGTACCAATCATCCCAGAATCGCTTGTGATAAGTGTCGTACCAGGAAGCCTTTTGTTGGATCAAAAGCTGTATATTTGGTGCTTCGTTTTGCAGCCACTTCAGGGCGCGTTTGATATCGGTATCATGGGGAATCATCATCAGCTTTCCACCGTAACAAGAACGTTGCCAGCGGCAGTGACAGGGAAGCCCCAGCGCGGAGTTTCAAACTCATAAACATAATCGTCTGGGTCAGGAACAGGGGAGCCGGAAACGACGCAGGCAATCTTTACTGACTTAATGTACAGCCCAGGAAGCTGCGCAGATATGGCCCCTGCAATATCAAATGCCGACACGGGAATACCAACTTCAAAACCCATCTCACCATCAATGTTTCCTTCCGAATAATCAACAACGGCTGTCTGGATGGCCGAGGTAGCGTTGGCAACAGACGGCCCACGCTTTACTGCGACCATGACATAAGTGTCGTACTCAATTGCAGAAGTGAACTTCACTAAATAGCGAATCCCAGTAGAAGGGTCGGCCACTTCAATGCCGTCTTCAACCGGGATTCCTTGGCCCTCCCCGCCGAAATCCCAAGGACAGCCGCCGTGGTGCGCGGCATAGAGGGCTGCCGCGACCTCTTCCATCACAGGGTCACCGGCGATGCAGACCCACATTCCGCTGGTAAAGTTGAAGTCAATGCCGTAGTGCTGGCCGGCAACACCAGTGTTATTCTCAATAACGCTTGCCGACAGAACGTTCGGTACACCAAGTACCTTGGCCATGATTGCCATGGAAGAGCCGATGCCCTGGTTGGCGAGACGACGAACGCGGGCGTTCTTTAAAGCTCCATCCTTTCTGGCCACAGAGCCTGCGGAAACGACCGAGCTGACCACGATCCTTGCGGCACCCCAGCCAACCGTCCCATCGATGATAGTAAGTGTCTGAGGGCCAGCAGGAACGTCGCCGTATTCGGCTGAACGTATGGTCGCAGTCGCAGTCCCGGACGGCCCTATGGTCACAGACTCTGTGATGTGAAAGACCTTGCCACCATCAGTCTGGACTCGCGATTCAGCCGCAATGGTGGTTTCCGGGCTGCCCTCGATGTAGATGCCGTTAACGATGGTGGAACGGTTCTCTCCACGATCAACATCGGTGAAAGCGCAGATGGCATCCAGGAACTTTCCATAAGAAAGGTTCGGGTTGATCTGGTTGGCATTCTCTGCATTGTTACGCATCACTGCATTTCGGGCAATTGTTTCGCCAGTAATGAGAGTTCCTTGTGGCGTATTTGCATCGACATTCAGACTGCGACCAAGAGCGTTCCTGAACTCATTCCTTACATCATCCAAAAGGTCTTCGGTGTCGACGTTGATTGAGCCATCTTCAGTCGAATATAGGTATTCTGCCGTCACGGAACCATTCCCCCGCCAGTGCGACCTGAGTTAGTTTCCATGTGGCCGTGCGATGTCAGGTCAGTGCCATTCACGGTGGTATTTTTCAATTCTGTATCTCCAGTCACCTGAAGATTGCCCTGAATAGTCGTCAAAGGTGCCTCGATGGTCACCTTTGTAGGAGCGGTTAGCTTGATATTGTCTTTTCTGACACTTACGCGGGTTGCACCATCGGTCGACTGGATGACCATGGCACCTTCGTCTTCGCCTGTGATAACGTATTTCCGAAATACATCAGGAATGAACATGCCATCTTCGAATTTGTGAAGACGGCCCGTTTGCGGCGAAGCATCACCAAGGCTTTGACGGAACTGCGAAATGTCACGATCAGAGGCCATGATCCAGCCGATGTCGCCGCGTGTGATGGGGAAGCTGATGTGGAAGCCCCCTGCGCCAAGGGACAGTACAGGGATGTTCGCAAGACTTTGGCGCTTGCGCGGTTGCATGTTTGTATCCATCCAGCTGATGAGCGGGCGGACAGTTGCAACGTTTGATTTACGATTGTACTGCTCCACGATGGCCGGAAGCATATTGTCATCAAATACAATCAGCTTTCTGAAAAGCTCTTTTATTGCAGCCAGTTCGCTGGTATTATCTTGAGCTGCACCGGACGTTAGCGGCTTTTCATCTGCCATGATACACCTAGCTTAATATCGTAGGCCGATTATAGTGAGAAATGGCCTGGAGGTAAATCAACGACGTTTATTGGCCTTCATTGCATCTTCGTTCGCTATTGCCTGATTGACGCCTTTGGAGGTTATTACATCGAACATCACAAAGGCATCTTCAATGGAATAATATTCTTCTAGTTCTTTCAACGTCGCAACACCCTCTTGAATGAGAGAGCTGATAAGTTGCGGTGCATGGTCGGATGCGGTCGTTGCACTTTCGTTTACAAAACGATTCGGAACCTTGACACCTTTCCAGCCCTTCACAAACTGAAAGTTAAAGTCACGGACAATAGAGACGACGCCGCGAAGAACGGCTGCTGGTGGTATGACGCGAGTGCAATCGAACACTCCAGCGTTAATATTGGCCGGGTTGTCAAGGCGCAGCCACTTGTCAAGGTACAGGACTTCTGTTTCCGCCAGCATATCGCATGGGTGGTCAACACCTTTAGAGTCGATGAAAGCGAACCCGCCGACAGCAGAGAATTGCTTGACCCGGTATGCTACTCCGAACATATCAAAACGTTTAGTCTTTCTGGCCATCAACTTGCGGCAGGTGGACTGCCGGCCCCCTTAACATAGAATGCACGCTCACGGCTGGTGAGGTCGTACTCAAGACTTGTCAGTACATAGTTGCCATTGATGCCTGGGTTCATTTTCGATGTCAAGGCGATGCCGCCCGCAAGTCGAATGGCAGGGTCAAACATCGTCACAAACTCCATGCCCCATTCGTTCCAGGATGGGGCGCCAACCAGCTTGTTGACAGGCACCAGACTTGCACGGCTGACGATCTTGTTTCGATCCTTTACAATCAGCACGTCGTCATCGATGAACGCCGCGACATCTGGCTTGTAAAGGTCTTGGATGTAAATGACCAGCGATCCTACAATGTGCATGGAGCGCGCTGGGTTTTCGATTTCTTTGTCATTGTATGAAGTTTCGCAGACAAAGTTAGTTCCGAATCCCATTTGCTCGGCTGCCCATGCCACCAAATTGTAAAACGTCATCTTGGCAGGGGCAACGTTGGAAATCCAACGGGTCTTGTCGATCTGGCGCGAGAATGCCGTGATTCGTACACCGATGTCAGGAGGCCCGCTTACTGGATCGACAAGTACAACGTCACCAAGGAAGATGATGGAGAGGTCTTCTTTCCCTTGCGAAGCATAACCCGCTTCAATGGTGATCCTTGCATACTTGCCCTGAATTTGGGCAGAATCAACAAGACGCTTATTCCACGCTGTGAATTGGGAAAGAAGACCTTCACGCATCTCTGTGGTAAGGCCTGTAACTTCGACTGTGGCACGGTTCTGAATGGAAAGAGCGGCCTTGTTGACCTTGACTCGCAAGCCGAGTTCTTCCGTCAACTTAAATGTCTGGCCCTCAATAGTAATTGAGATGCGGATCAAGCGCTTTCTCATCAGTACATGACCCCATCAGCCGCGCCATTGGTAATTTCAGATAGTGAGCTTTGCAGGCGGTTTTGTACTTCCTGCGCGGTCTCATATGGCTTGTCGACGCCGTTGATGTTGATCTGGATGGCACGCTCGCCAATGGTGACTTCGCGCGGGCCTGGGGTGGCGTTATCAAGGACACCAGGGCCAAACCGGCGCATGGCTCGCAGGCCGGTCTCTTGCTCACGAAGCTCTTCGTTCAAGCGGGCTCGGTCACGATCTGGCAGCATCTGATTGCCAAGCTCTTTCTTCAGGCGGTATATTTCATTCTGAAGTTGTTTGTCATACTGCTCAAGCCTCCATGCCACATCATCACGGCGAATAGCGCCATGCTGAATCTGCGGCAGAGGGAAGCCCAGCTTCTCAGCAATGTTCTGCTGCACTTGGTTGTTGATGATCTTGGCCCGACTTTCGCCGCCAACTTTGTAAGCGTCTTCCGCCCGGTATTGACGTTCGTCTGCGGTAGGCGGCTGTTGAACACCGTCGATTGGACTTCTCATCCAAAGATGGTCTTTGCCGATGGAGCCCGGCGGCGCAATCTCTTCACGAATGATTCGGTTTCCGTCTTCGTTCACGAGAGCATTGAGTTCACGCAGAACCTTGTCCGGGTAAGAGTTGGTGAGAGGCCCCCAGTTCTTGCGATCCAGGCCGCCGTGGTACATCAGCAGGGCCTGGCGCCAATCGCCTTTGGCTCGGTCAAGGTTCTCTCGCATCAGTTTTGCGCCGCCCATGATGCTCTGTCGTGGATCCATCGGATCAGTTACGCCCAGGGCTTTGGCGGTCGGTGGGATGAGCTGCATCAGACCCATTGCATCGGCTGCGCTCTTAGCATTCGGATTCATACCCGACTCAACCTGAGCTTGCGCCTTCAGCCTGTTGGGGTCGATTCCGTACATACGACCGGCCTCTTCAAAAATGGCGTCGTACTTGGAGTGGTTGGTGCCGGTGATGGTGGAAAGTGCTACGGCACCTTGACCGCCGCGCATGCCTGTAATCGGGTCATAGTTGCCGGTGGAGCTTCGGCTGGCGTAGTCCGGCATGCGGTCTGTTTGACCGGCGCCAGGACGGCTTGACTCCACGGTCTGGCCGATGCCGCCAGCGCGACCGATCTCACCAGCCCAGGCCGCCCAAGCTTGACGCTCGTCCACGGCGTTGGTGAAGGTGGAAACCGCCCCGCTGAACATGTTAACCGCCAGCGCCATCTGGCTGGCGGTCTGAAGTCCGGTACGGTTGTTCCGGTCAGCGTTGTCAACGATCTCATCAACCGTCATTTGCGAGGCCGTGGCAGATTTGACGTTTTCCTCTGCAATCGCCATGGCCGAATCGGCTTTCTGGTTTACCAGAGGGGAGACTACCTTATCTTCACCATTATTCTTGCTCCATGGCATGCGATCCAGGAGGCGCTGGACGATGCCGAATTGAGCCGAACCGGACACCGGAGAGGCCAGCAGCGAAGTGGCAGGAAGCCCTGAGACGGTGTTACCAAAGGCACTTGGGCTTGGCAGCACGTCCTTGTTCTTTTGGTACATATCCCAGGCGCCCATCATCGGGCCGATGCCAGGGAGGCCGTGAAGAGCCTTGGAGCGGAAGTCCGTCGCATCCTCATTGAAGACGTGCTTGCTAAGGAAGCTGTCTGCCTGCGGAATGAATTTGTTGATCACCCCAACAATCTCGTTGACTTTCGAAACAAAGTCGGTCAGAGTAGGCAGAAGGGTTGCGCCAAGGGCGATCTGCAGATTGTTGAAGTTTTCGCCAAGCTGAGCAAGACCTCCATTCAACTCTTTCAGATTCTGCTCAGCCTTTTGGCGCATTTCGACCTCTTCCATGGTGAGTCGAGTGATGTTGCCAATTTCCGGCCCGAGCTTGGCCATGGTGAGTGCAAAATCTTTGTCAATGCCCAGCTGGTCGGCAACGCCTTGTACGTGGGCTGGATCCATGTTCTGGAAACGACTAGAGAGCTGAACCATAGCATCTTTAGTGCTGAGCATATCGCCGCCCAGCGCGCCAGGATTCATGCCGAGCATCCGCATCAGGCGGTTTTCCGGCCCCATCCGCTCTGGGTCGGAGTAGGCGCGACGGACGAAGCCTGAGATATTGCCAAGGTTCGTACGGGTCTGCTCGCGCGTGATGTTGCCGTTGGACTGGGTGACAAACTTTCGTTCCAGGTCTTCCAGCCGCAGCGTGGAAATGCCCGTGTCCATGCCAACTTGGCGTTGCTGGTTGAACTGGTCACGAAGACGGATAACGGACATGATGCCAACGCCCAGGGCTGCTGCGCCGGCTGCGGCTGCGGTAAAGCCTGCCGTGACGGTGCCAACGGCAAGGCCCAGCCGATCCATGCCTGGAATGAGTCGGCCAATCTCGTTGCCCGCTTCACGTGAGAAATCGGCGAACTCTTTCTTGGCTTCAGACGGCTTCTTATTGACCTTGTCAACGGTCTCGTTGAGCTTTTCCAGGCGGGCGACCGCATCTTTTAATTCAACCTGATATTGCAGGATGAATTGGTCCATTTCCGCTGCCATGAATTATTTCTCCTGCTTTTGCATCACAGAGAGCGCAGGCCCCAAAAGGTCGACGGCTTTGGAAACGAATGCTACAGCCATTTCTGCACCGGCATTGGCCCAGAAGTGCGGCTTATCGGCATGGGTAGATGGGTCAATGCCATTGTGTCGCAGAACCGCTTCGAACACCAGTTGGATGTTTTCCCAGGTCTGCAGGTGGTTGTCGATTACCGCATCGGTACTAAGAGGGATGGCATTCTCACCAAGAATGAGCTTAGCGTATTCCAGGACTTCCATGACATAGGCGCGACGGAAGACTTTGTCCTGTGATGCCGCGAAATCCAGAAAGCGCATTTGGATTTCCCAACCGTCCAGAGCGCCAAAGTGGTGAAGTTCGATGTGCTTCGTTTGACCTTGACGATCCTTGATTTCCATTGGGATTAGCCTATAGCAGATGAGACCTTATTATACAGGGATTCAACGGAAGAGGTAAAGTTGCTCAAAAGCGAAGATGCACTGACCCTTGAAACGTCCTGAATAGTTGTGCCGTAGTTTGACTGATCAGACGGCTGTGACGGATCGAACTGGGCGAGTGGCACTGGGCCGGCTTGTTCGAACTCGATGGCCAGTTCATGCGCAGAAAGAACTTTCGAAGACTGATCAATAGTTACATACGACATGATCACATTTCTGGCCGTGAACTCTTTGCTAGAGATATCGAACGATGATTCGACATTGGCCAAGTAGCGCATAACTGATTCAACTGTAGCTTGATCAGATGCCAGCGCCTTAACTCGGAATTGCGTTGGCTTAATGATTTTTGCATTGTTGGAGTTTACATCCTTTGCATCAACCAAAAGCGTCTGGTCGGTGTAGCCCTTAATGGCAACCGGACTTTCTGCAGTTTCGGAGTCGTTGAGTATTTCAACTTGCTCCACAACTAGCTTGGTCCAGATTTGAACGCCATTACTTCTATCAATAGCACGAAAAGCCGTTGGCTGGAAGAACTTGGAGAGGATGTCCATCAGCTGAATCCTGCCATAATTTTGTCAGCAAGCTCGGTAGCCGTATCGACGGTATCACCAGCAAACGTCCTTGCGTTGGCGACCACCTCTTTGACAGCAGCAATCCCACGATCAACCATGCTGGAGTCGCTAGCGATGGCAAACACAATTGGGCTATAATTCTCAACCAGCAACTGCCTGAACTCGATTCGGGCTGGTGTGGCAGAAAGCATGGCCTTGGACTGATCGTAAGTTACAGCACCGACCTTCAAGTTTCGGAATATCAGACCGCGCGTTCTTATTTCCATCAATGACGAGCGGTCTTTCTCCAAATCGCTGAGAGCCGACAGCGCGGCAGGGTTGGGGCAGATGGCCTCCACGAACAAGACGGTTGGGCGCACTACCTTGGTATCAATCTCGGTCGTTCCGTCCTCAAGCGTGTGTCGCATTGGCTCTGCTTGCAGGCGAATCGTTACGCGCTCGATTACCAGGCCGGTAAGCATGGCTTCGTTGGTGGCGAGGTTCCTGAATCTGGCCGCGCCAGTCTTCAGGAAGGCGTCTAGCGCGTTCAACCCAGCAGCCCCAGGACAGTTTGAATGCCGCCAGCAATGAGCTGCTTTTTGCTCTGTGCGCCGGTTACACTGGCGAACACAAACTTGTATACGTTGCTTTTGCGCCGGCCAGTGCTCTGGATCGAATCTAGAGCAGGCCCGCTAATGATGCTCCCGTGACTGAGGACGGTGCGCCCTTTGTCAGGGTAGGTGAGAACCATGCTGGTGATGTCATCGAACGGAAACAAGGACAGACCGCCCTTCTTGTTTGCCAGCAGGATTTTGAGGTTGATATCGTCCTCAGAATTTGGGATGATGGCAACAGAGACTTCAACCGGCGCAGTCTGCGAGAAGGTGAAGATGTTTCCGTCATAAAGCTCGCGATACCCAAAAGGTTGAATATCGCGAGCCGATATGGGGTCAGAATCATCGGCGAACTTTGTGAGTTTGAATCCCATTGGGAATGATTGCAACGCCACAATGACGATGCCAGTCCCGAATCCGCCGATATGTTCCATTCTTTACCCTTACTTGTTGCCGGCTTTCTTGGCAGCTTCTTCGGCCTTCTTGGCATCTTCAGCTTTCTTTGCTGCAGCAGCCTTTTCAGCCTCTTCGGCCTTCTTCGCAGCGGCGGCCTTTTCAGCTTCTTCAGCTTTCTTGGCTGCTTCGGCCTTCTTGGCCTCTTCTTCCTTCTTCGCTGCTGCTTCGGCTTCGGCCTTCTCTGCCTTGGCTTGACGTTCTTTCTCGTCAGCTTCGGCCTTCTCGGCTGCCTTTCGGGCATCTTCCTGTTTCTTTTTCTCCAAGTCGATGGCTTCTTGCTGCAACTTGGCAGCCTCTTCAGCGTCGGTGGCCAGAACGTGCGGCAGTCGATCCACGTCCGGGTTGTAGGTGGCGTGCGGAATCAGGGTGCCATACGGGTTGGCACGGCTCACTTCAACTACGCCATTCTGGCAAAACAGTCGCTTTTTCATATATTGCTCACTCTTCTACGTCCGTAAGGTGTCACAACGGTAGCCTCAAAAAAGAAGGTTCCGCTGTCTATTTGAATCTCAAGCGACTCGATGCCGTTGATATCAGGGCCGCTTAGGATTGCATCTGTCAGACTTTGCCGCGCGTCGTCATAGCTTTGTTGCGGGCTGAAGATGTACTGGAAGTAGTCCACGCCAGCATTCGCATCATAAATATCTTCGCCGGTGCGCATCAATGTTTTGCTGCGAGTATCTTGAACGCAAGCATCCATATCTTGGACAATTTCCAAATTGCGACCGTCAGGCAAATAAAGGTCGTTGGACTGGTTAGTTCTGATACTTGAAGTTGCCATCATCCCTCCAGCATCTTGCGCTGGAACTCTTGGAACTCATCAAGTTCCAAGTAATACAAGTTGCAAAGTTCACCGAACATTGTCCAGTCAACGTCATTGTCAAAAATAAAATTGCCGAAGTTCGGCAAGTAAAGGTACTTATACGGCAGCAAAGGTTGTCCCGCAAGGCAGCGCGTCGTTCGAATCAGCAACTCCCCATTACGGCTGACGTCGGCGTACATGTGATCAATCGCCTGGAAAAGACGAATGGACCAAAACGCACCGTCGACCGTGAAGGAAATGGTCTGATTCGGGATGGCTGCCAGCGGGACTTGTTGCATCTTACACCTTGACCGTGCTTTCGAAGCGGAAGCGGTACTGACGACTTTTGGTCTTGCCGTTCGAAGCGATGGACGGGAGCAGCGAACCGTCGATGATTGCGCCGTTCGAGCAGGTGCCCTTGGACTGGTCGGGGTAGTTGATGACGGCATCGATGATGTCGCGGGCGCCCGACTTGTTCTTGCCTACGCGGTTGGCGTTGAGCAGGATTTCCAGGTTACGGTCGTCGTCGCTCATCGGGATGACCGAAATGACGATTTCTTGGTGGCTGGCACGAGACCAGACGACCAGATCGCCATTCAAGCCGGTGCCGGTATCAGCCGCGGCGTAGTTGGCGCTGTCGAGCGGGTCGGCGTCGTCAGCGAAGGCCGTGATGGTCAAGCCATTGGGAAAAGTGTTCGAAGCTCGCATTGCAATGGAGAGCCCGAAGCCAGAAACGTTGATAGTCATATCTCACCTCAAGAAGGGCGGCCATCTTGACCGCCCATAGTCCTTAGATCATCACATCCGAGCCTTCGACCAGACGAATCACGTCGCCTTTCGAATAGATCAGTTGATAGACGGCCTTCCACTCGGTCAACCCGGTGTTCTGGTTGACGTACGATTCGAAGCCGATGTCCAGCCAGTAGCCGAGGCTCTGGACTTGGCGCCAGGCGTCGCGGTCGCCGGTGATTTGGCCAATGTACTCTTTCTGAACGGCAGTCAGCTGCTTGCCATAGCTGAACACGCCGTTGTTGCCGGCCAGGGTGAGGGTCGGCTGCAGAACTGCCAGAAGGGTCGATGCACCATCATCGTTGGCCGGAACTGCGCCAACGGCCAGGAAGAGGGTCAGGAAGCTGGAGCTGATTGCAGACTTCAACCACATTTCGTTGGCGTAGATGTTCATGTCGACAGCGGCTTGCGAACCACCGCAGAGGATGCCACGCTGGTAGAAGGCGAGCGATTGGCCGGCGTTCTGGGTCACACCGATGTAGTTGCCACGATTGCGGTCGGCCAGGTCGGCGGTCGGATCGTCGGACACGGTCACGTTGCGATCAGCGAACTGATAGAACATGAAGTTTTGGTTGGCAGCCGGCTGGTTGTAGTTGGTCGCCGCGATGATCTCACAGGGCGCTTGCTCGATGTAGTCGTTGAGGGCGGTCACCGACAGCACGTTGAGGGCGGTGCCGCTGAAGCCGCGAACAGCAGTGAAAACTTGGGCCAACTGAGAAAGCGGCACCGGCACAGAGTACATGTACATGTTGTTCTGGGCGTGGTTCCATTCGGCCACGGCGGCAATCTGTTCGATGGTCAAGAAGCCTTCGGAATTGGCAAAAACCACCGAGCCAAAGTTGTTGCTTACGCCTGCTGACTTCTGCAGTGCAACCGATGGCTCATCGGCCCCTTGGCCTGCCACCAGAACCGAGCCGCTTGTGCCCCAACCAAGGCGAATTGCCAGGTCTGCCACATCTTCAGTCGGGGTGATACTGATCGAAGGGGAAGCTGGCCCGGCGCCACTGGACGACAGTTCGAAAATGTTGGTGTTGGTATTGAAGGTGACGGCAGTGCCTGCCCACTTGGCGTCAAAAACATCTGTCAGCAGCTCTGCAACCTTGTTGAGATTGGTCGCGCTGGATAGGTCGATGCCTGTCAGAACTTCGCGCTGACCGCCGAAGTTTACAGTGAGCTGGCCGGCGTTCTGCGCGGCCAGGCCGGCAAGATTTTTGGCCATGCTGTCGCCAACGACCATCGATGGGATCGGCTCGCTGACCCAACGTGCGAAGCTGATCGTGCGCGGCGACTGAATGTTTTTGTTGATGAAGCCCAGATATTTGAGGGCGCGCTTGTACTCTTCGGATTGTTGGCCGAAGAAGTCTGCTACGACATTGACATCACTGAACTCGAACACCAGACCCGGTGGGAGCATGGAGTTGCGAGTCATCACGCGCATGATGAGCTTTCGCTCAGCAGCCACTGCACCGGCGCCGACACCGGATACAATGTTAACGTAACGTTTTTGACTGATCACTTTTGGTGTCTCCTGTTAAGTGACTTGGCTGCTGATCGATTGGAACATATGCGCGCTGTCGATCAACGGTTTGTTGAATCCCTTACGGCGAATGGTGGCAGGCGAGTTGGTCTGCCAACCACCACTTTTCATACTTTTTGCAATACAGTTCTCAAGCTCCATACCAATTTGCTGAAGGGCGGCATCAATCGATATCTCGCCCTTAACCAACTTAGTTGCAATTGCTTTCTGTATTGTGGAGCGTCTTTGCAGAAACATCAACCAGGCAAGTTGCATAAACGGTCGCGCGGGAATCTCAATCTTATGCGCGGCAGTGACTTCGTGCTCGCCTTCGAAATCGTTCTTGACGAAGCGAGTTCCAACGAACTTGCCCTTCACAATGGCATCCTTAATATACTTTGTTCCACCAGGATGCTCAATAGTGCCGCCGAAATTTAGGAGTCTGGCGATCCTTGCGACCGCCACCCCTTCACTGTCGTCTGACCCAGGATACCGAGCGGACGCAAACCAGCCAGCTTCAACCTTCTTTCCACTCATGGCCTTGAGGGCCTTGATGTGCTTTTCGATCATAGCAGAGCCGGCCATTATACGCCCCTCAGCAACTTCTCTACAGCGGACTCTGCCGCAGGAATGTTGAAGGTGATGTCGCGGTTGTGGCAGATAATCAACATGAAAGCCGGAAACGACTCAAACTGATTATAATCGTTCTCGAACTTGTCGTTGGTGATATCAGTCACTCGAAAGAATGACAAGCCTCTTTCACGAAACTTGGCAATGCAATAACGTGAAGATATGAACTGGAAGAGATGCGCAGCGACATCACCAGGAGTCATCAATTCTATGTTGGAAGGGTCTTGTTTGAAACGGGCGCTGAACTGGATGGTGGTCAGAACAACTTGAACTTCAGTCTGGCCAAAGACGCGTGCCTCTTTAACATAAGCGAGGCGTTGCTGCGGCGATCCGTACGGCTGATCGAACATTCTTTCGAAAAATACCGTAGGAGCGTCCGGGGTGCCCTGTTGGTCTGGCAGCGGCTTCTGTACGGCGTTGGGCTCCAAGCCCATGTTGACCATGGCCTCATCGATCACTTCGCCCAGAAAGATCGCCATTTCAACGTCTTTCAATTTAAGCCTCCAGAACTTCGAATACCGGATCACCAATAGCAACTGCCATTGCGCGGCACCAGCCGTCTTGCAAGAACCAACGATTTCGCTCTGTCATCTGGTAGACTTGGCCATCCCAGACAAACTGATCGCCGCCCGAATCGCGATCCAGGGTCAAGAAGTCGGTCGATGCATAAATCATGACGTACTTCTTCTGCCAGTCAAGGTTATACTGCTTGTAAACCTTTTGACTGGCGGCTTGAATGGCAGCCTCAAGATTGAAAGGCTTGGAGTATTGGTTGACGAATTGCTTTACAGCATTCTTTTCGCGACCAATGAAGTTACGGAAAGCAACTTCCTCAGTACCAATAAGCTCGAATGCCTCTTCTAGAAGATCGATGCCAGGGATCAAAAGAATACCCCACCAACTTTGCGGAATGCCTCGCGCTCAGGAAGGCCACCAATTGCAAAGCCGCCAGCGGACAGGAGGCTGAGCATCGCCCAGAGCTGCTGGCCGTAAGCCGAACCGGCCAACCACCATTGCCAAGCGTTGGAGGCAGGAGGGGCCAATTTGCTCACAGAGACATCGCCTATGGAGGCCGACGTGGTGAACCCACCAGAGCCAGCCCTGGCCTGGCCGCTCACCGGCCTGGCCGCCTGCTTGGCCAGGAACATCAGGTGGGCAGTGAGAAGGTCAAGTGCGGCCTGGAGGGACTTGCCATTTAGCGTTCGACATGGGCAGTCGTTCTCAGAAATGAACGCTGTGGCCATGTTCCAGTAAAATTCGATGGCCGGGTCAGGATATTTCGTCAGGTCTTTGAATGCCTCAAATGCCTGGCGAAATTTTTCGATATCAAGAGCGGCCATGTTTCACCTCAGATGCGGAATTGCGATTCTTGTTCCATTTGAGCAGTTGCCACTTTGATCTTCTGCTTATGGGACTCTTTGGTGAGTTGACGGAAGCCATCGGCCTCCATGTTGCGAGTCACTTTCAACACTTCCTTGTAGTTGTCCGAAAGATCGCGATTGAGAACGCGAACGTGACCCTTCGCCAAATGCTTTTTGAATACGGCATGCTCTTTGAGCACTTCATAGTCGGCATCTTTCACCGGGGTGATAATGCCATCAGCAGTCCAGATTGGACGACCTTCGGCATCTTCAGAGCGTTCGCCGAAACCGCTTACGCCAGACGCAACAGAGGCGCCGCCGCGAATCAGGATTTTTTTGCGCTCTTGTGGAACGGATTTTGCGTCAGCCTGCGAATAAACCGCATACGACACGGAATTGGTCATGGTGGAAAGTACATATTGAGTCATGGAAGTAGTCCTAGTTATTAAGCCTTGCCAGGCCCCTACAGCTTTGGCAAAGTCTGATAGAAAAGCCGGTCGATTGACCGGCTTCGTCATTTCGGCATTAAATGCCGATGTAACGCACAACCGCCCAGGGACGTTTGCACAGCGCACCAGCGGTGCCGTTGGAGAAGTCTTCCACGTACGACTTGGCACGCTTCTCGACGCCCAGGGTGATGAGCTTGCTCTGCACCAGCTGAGCGAACACTTCACCGCCATCGGTGGAACCGTCGATGGAACCGTCGATGCTCTCAGCAAAGAGATACATCACATCTTCGGCGTCGCCATCTTCTGCCACGGCACCATCGGTCAGCTCAGGAGCGGAGACGATGCGCAGCTTCGGATAGGTCTGGCGAATCCAGTCGGAAACGCTGATGCCGAAGTCGGTGGTGGCCGACAACAGATCGACCTTGTTGGTCGGCAGCGCCAGGGTCAGCTTGACGTTGGTCGGGTCGATCTGATCCTGCGACTGGGTGCGCAGGCGTTGGATCGCCGAACGAATGTCGCCGGTGATGAGTTGGAAGTCGCCATTGGTCCAACCACCAGTGGCGGCGGACGGCGCAGTGACGAACGGCGGCAGGTTCGGGTCATTCAGGAAACCGAAAGTGCGGTTGCCCTTGTCCGACTGCCAACCGAAGAAACCGACCGCGTTACGGAAGATTTCGAGACCGACCGAGCACTGAGTGCGCTTGGTTTCAGCCGAGGCCAGGCGCATGGCAGAGGCGCGACCCTCTTCCAGCAGGCCGACCGACAGACCGAGTTCGCCGCGCACGATGGTGCGACGCTCAAAGTTGGCATTCCAGCTGGTCAGCGGGATGTTGGTGTAATCGCCATACTCGGTGGCCGTACCAGCCGGCTCAACGATGCCCTGTACGATTTCTTCATCTTCCCAGGAGCCGACGGTGTTGATGCCGATGATCTCATCGATCTTACGCGCGGCGGTCATCACCTTAACGAAGCCTGGGAGCCAGGTTTGCAGGAACTGGATCGGAGTAGGCACGCTGCCAGCAGTGATTGGTGCAGCGAATGCGGCATCCATGGCACGGCCAGTTTTGAACGCGCCGGCTTTCGCCAGGGCACTGATCTGATCTTCGACCACTTGACGGTCGAAGACGATGCCGAGTTTGGCCAGACCTTGGATCGCAGAGTCAGTGACTTTGGTCAGCTCCAGAGGTTTGGCGTTGCGCCCGGCGAGCGCGGAGTGAGTTTTGCTGAGCTTGGCGTGCCGCATTGCGGTTCCCCTTACTGAGTCAGTTCGATGAACGTGTTACCGACCGCCAAGGCGTCGGCAGTGCTTGCGCCAATCGGAATGGCGTTCGCAACACGGGCGTTAGGAATGGCTTGGAAACCCGCAGGGGCTTCGTCACCGGTGAAGGCGATCAGCATACCAGCCTCGATACCAGCAGGCAGGTCGGCAGAGCCGGCCAATGCGTAAGCGACACCAGCACCGAAAGGCACATTGACCGCAGCATTGGTTTGGTTCACCAGCTCGACGACGACGCCGGTGCACATGTAGGTGAATTCGCCTTCGCTGCCGACAGGCAGTTCGAGCGTCGGGCTGAGCGGGCCAGCGGAACCGCCGCGCGATGCGTAGTGCTTCGGATGGAACAGCAGGCCGAAGAAATTGGCACCACCGACGACGACGCCAGGGCACTCGGCTGCGATGGTCTTGACCGGGCCTTCGCCCAGTTGGCTGAGGTCTTCGCTGTAACCGAAGGCACGACCGACGACGTTGCCAGTCTCGCTCAGGATGCGAGCGACGCGGGCACGCAGCGGGCCATCACGGACGATATCGCCCACGAAGCCGGTGGTGTACTGGCGCTGAACGGCTTGTTGGAACATAATCACTCACCCCCTTTGAGGTAACTTTCGATTTCAGGGCAGCCCTCAGCAGCATCCTGAACCTTCTTGGCGACACTTTCGTTCTGGGCGGTCATGCCGTCCAGGTAAGCATCGACAGTGGCGGTCAGAACCGGCAAAGCGGCATCGGCGCACTTCAGACCCAGTTTACGAGCCCCATAGCGGTAAACGCCAGCGGAGTCCATAGCCCGGTGGTCAAATGATCCAACCACCTTAGACACACGGTCGTAGATGCGATCCTTAACGCCAGCATCAGCATAGACACGAGCCAGGGCGGCATCTTCTGCTTTTTTGGTGATTTTTTCGAGTTCGTCGGCATCGACGACGATCTGCGCGCCTTTCTTGTCCTTTTGAAGGCCCTCGATGGCGTCGGTCGCTTTTGCTTCATCGGTAGTTCCCTTGCCAGTGGCTTCACGAATGCCTTTGATCAGGCCTTCGACTTTAGCCAGCAGGGACTCCAGGTCAGCATCGCCGCCAGCAGCTTCGGTGGCGGCGCGCTCGGCTTCCGCTTTCTCGGCTTCGGCCTTGGCTTCGGCATCGTGGTGTTCGGCTTCGGTGGAGTTCACTTCAGCATTGGCCTTTTCGGCTTCGATGCGGCGGCGCTCTTCTTCGTCGTCGTCATCGAGCACAACCGTGGCATCAGGGTCTTCCTGATGTTCCGGCTCTTTAGCCTCCTGAGCCATGAACTTTTCGAAGGCTTCGTTGAGCTGAGGCAGGAGGGCCTGCAACTCGGCTGCCGGATTGCCTTCGTCCATCGCCCGGCTTTGCTTGGCCTTGTTAGGCTTTGGCATGTGGATGTCCTCTTTGGATGGTATATGGGTGAAGTCCAGATGGTCGAAGCAGAGGCCATCCAAGACACGCGCCCCAGGCACGCGACCAACATCGACGAGCGCGATATGGTTGCCGCGCAAGTTGGTCTGAACAACTTCGTACGAAGTGCCTTGCCAAATGCCCGGTGACTCCAGGAAGTCGCAAGAGAAGCCCAGAGAAAGGTCTTTTTTGCCTTTTTCCAGCGCGGTCTGCATGCTTCTTGAAAAGATTTTGAGATCACCACGAAGCCATGGCGCTTCCCAGAATACGTTGCCGGTGAGCACACCATCAACGCCCTTATCTTCTGGGGCGGAATCGGCCTCATCACCGTACTTGCCGGAAAGGTACTCGTGGTCATTGACCAGGGGCAGATCACGGAACGACTCAATGGCCGCTGCGTCACTCACTGCCTCTGCTGGACGATAAACATTTACAATTCGGTTGGGGTCGCCGGGCAAGCCGACTTGACCAGCAGAATATTGAAAGACGCCTTCACAACTTAGCGGGCAGCCCTTGATAAGGCTGAAGCCGTTTGTATCGCGTTGTTGGGCTGACTTCGACATGGTTTCTGCTGCACTCCCCTAATAGGACGGATTATAGTGCAACAAAACATATAACGGCAACTGTCAAGATTAACTCAAAGTTAGATTGTTGCCGCGACAGATTTCAAACATCATTTAGGGCGTTTAACCCTAACTCCCTAAACTGGCTTCAATAGCAACTTATGTCTGAGCCGCATATTTACTGGAGTCTTAGGAAAGTTTTCATAGTTTAGGGAGTTAGGGAGGTAAATTCAGAAAACTAGTTAAAGGCAACCTCTGGACTACTACCTTCAACTAATATCTCTTGCGAAACTTCCCTCCCTAAATCCCCATTTGCGGCAAACTTCGGTTGCACACCAAATATTTCGTGGCCTACACAGAAGTTGCTATTGAAGCGGTTTCTAATTTGCCTCCCTAAAAGCGCCCTAAACCGCTTTAGTGCTGCGTCATTAAACAAAGGCCAATGACGATAACGTCAAAGATTGCCCATTTGGGGTCAAGGAAACCGGCCTTGTGACGTGCGATCATAACTGCCGTTGCCATGATTTCTCTCCAGAGTTATTGTGGAACCTGTCTTGGAGCGATGACAGGCCGTTTGCGGCAGCGACAGTTGATGGCCCATCCTGGCGGCCCTTGATCAGCCTTTGGCCCTTCCCAGAGCCTTGGGTCATTGATCTTGAAGATTTGCCCATCTTTCTCCACGTGGGAGTGTCGCTGCGTTTTACCGGCTGAAGAATGTTCCCATTCAAATTCTTCGACACCGTTTTGTAGCATTCGTTCGTCGCTCACGGCAGAATAAAGTTTGCTTGTCTGATCGCGCGCAATCGTTCGAATCCGCTTTCTGCATTCAATTCCAGCATGCTTAACCGCATTGGTGATTCCGGTCATACCTTGTCGAGCCGGATCGCTAGTCGTCAGCGATTCCATGACTGCGGCATAGATATTTTCATGAGCCTTCTGGCTTATGTTGGTGATCAAAGTGTGGTTAAAGAGCGTTGTTGCTTGCAGTGTATTTTGAATCCCTTCGCTGTACCGCTTTTCCGGTGCGGTAAGCCCTGCAGTCGACAAACTAAACAAAGTTGCGCTTGTCGCGGCAGTATCCGTATCATCAACGAACTTCTTCACCGTTTGACGGGCGAATGATTCAAATATTCTAGTCCAGCGTTGACGCAAGCTATTCAGCACAACGTTGAAGGCCACAGACGGCGCTTCATCCATTGCCCTCAAAGCCGGCATTTGCACTTCACCGACCTTGAGTAGCGCGGCCCGGTACTCTCTCAACATTTCCCTGGTGATGCCGTTCAGTTCGCGCCTGTACCAACCTTCGATGGCCGCAGAGGCGATGATGGGTTTGCCGCGCAGCAGGGGCTCTGGCGCGCGACGTTCCCTTTTCTTTGATGGCTTAAATCGCATCGGACACCGCGAAGGCTTTGGCGGTATCGCCAGCCTTGAGCCATTGACGGAACTCGCCCATGCTCAGCTTGTGGATGGAACCGAAACCCGTCCAGCCCCGGCTATAGCTGCCATCATAGGCTGCGCGCGCGTCATCGACTGAATCGAAGCCGATCATGCACTTGTGCTCATCGAACGAACCGTCCTGTTTGTTCTGGTTCACGATGAACACATCTTGGGCTTTCAGATTCTTGCCGACAAAGCAATCGACCTCATCGCCATCAGCGCCTTTGGTGCCTTTGATGAATCCATAGTGGTGAGGCATCGTGACGCGCCAGTCACCTTTCTTTCCCTCGCGAACAGAACCGCGCGGGTTCTCAATGACCATCACCATGCCGTCCAGACGGATTTTGTGCGGGTTGCCTTCCGCGCGATCTTTCACTATCCTTGAGTTTTGAACTGTGCTGGCCTGGAGACCTTTGACGCTCGGCTCGACACTTGCACTTACAGAGTTGACCTTGTGGTCATCGATGGCTTTCCCTTCTGGTGTAAGGTGATCATCAATAGCTTGCAGGCCTTCCTGCAACTTGGCGATCATCGCCGCGACTTCAGGAGAGATGCGGTTATCGGCCACAGGCGTATCGTCGCCCGCCAACACGCTCTCTGCGCCGGCCTTCTCTTCTTGGGCCCCGGCCTTCTCTAGCTCGGCCAACGCTTCTGGCGTCATGCCTGGCTGTGTGCTTACCTTATCGTCAGGGTCGGTCTCATCGTCCTGGTCAGGGAGGTTGTAGCCGGAATGTCGGTCTTCACGCAGGCGGTTGGCGACATCATCAGGAGAGATTGCGCCGTTGGCAAGTTGCAGTTGGTCGATTTCGCTCTTGAGCTTGTTGAGTTCCGCACGACCTTTCGACGAAATCGAGTCAACCGAGTTCCAAGATGCTGTGAGCTTGATGTCGCCCAACTCCATGGACTTGGCCAGCAGAAGGTAATGGCGCTCCAGGAACGGATCATACACGTGTTCTTGAATCGATTCCAACTCTTCGTGGTAGGAGACGGATTCAAACTCGCCAGTCGCGTTGAAGCCCTTTGGACTGGTTCCGAGCAGCTTGGTGGAGGGCGTTTTGGCGATGGCCGCAACCAGCTGATACTGGTTCATGATCAGCGAATCGAAGTCCGACAGGTTGGTGTCGAACTGATCCATGGTCTCTTCCGTGCCCAGAACTTTGACGGCGTAATTGTCGCGGAACTTGGTCCAGAACTTGATCTTGTCAACAAACTTGGTTTCGTTGGCAATGGCCTTTTCCAGATCAACGTGAATGGCCGTTGTACGCTTGCTCATGGCGAGCAGCGGCGCTTCGTTCGCGGTGCGTTCGGCGGCATACACGCGCTCATAGATGCGCTGGGTCAGCGGAATACCGCCAAAAATGTACGTTGGCTTCAGTACGTCGGCGGGCTGCGGGCCGCGCCCGATCACCAGGTGGCTGCGGTGATACTTCTTGCCATCAATGATCCAGTAATCTGGTTCATAGAAGTGCATATTGCCAGGCTCGGAACTGGACTTGCCCGTCAGCTGCGGGGTCATCCAATACGGGTCAATCTGAGAAATGCCCTTGTACGAACCTTTGGAGACGCCATCAATGTTAAACGGCTTCTCATAGTAATCTTTGTCATCAGATTCCACAACAAAGATTGCCACACGAATACCGAATATGTTGCGGAATCGGTTGAACTCGGTCAGGTTATCTTTTACCTTGAGCTCAACATCAAGCTCGCGAATTTTCTTCAGGCTGTCACTGGAAAGCTCAACACCTTCCGATTTGATTTCCCAGCCGTTGCGGCAGGCGTCTTCACCGGACTGCGAGCACGCCTTGTCGACCAGCCAGTGCTGCGCGATGATGGCGCAGGCTTGATAGCCGATGAACCCTTGGCTCATGTACCAGTTAAGCAGAAGCGGGTTAAGTGCGAAGATTTCTGCTGTGCCCATGGCACCGGAATCGGATGGTGAGCAGGTCGCGGCATCCATGGCTTTGCCTGGGGCAGTACCGATGAACTCAGAAGCGGTGCGGAACTTGGCGACGCTTTGGTCAGTCTCCCATCCGTTGAGGTCTCGAATCCTTTCGAGCGGATCAAGAGGGTCAACGCTAGACTTTTGTTCCGGCGCTGCGTCGTCTTCAGTGGGCTTTTTGAAACGGCGCAGGAAGCGGAACAAATTCATGGCTGAACTCTTGGATGGTGAACAGATTGCCCGATTATAGTTGGCCTCTGGTCGGACAGCAACCAACAGAATGCCGTCCACATAGGGCGCGCAAAGTCGTTTGTACTTGTGACACTCAGAATATCAAAAACTGTTGCCTTTTGAGTTTTCCAAGGTAATAATCGCCACAAATGGAGGAAACATCATGCTAGTCACTTATGGTTTTGCCGTGTTCCAGATGCTTTGTGTATCCGATTCGTTCGGCTGCGAGTTTCAGCCGGTCGACGGTCGCGTTCACAATTCCCTGTCAGCCTGCGAATGGCAGCTCAACCGCGAGCGCCAAGACCCTCGCTATCGCTTCACTGAGCTGGTTTGCGGCGAAGTAAAACGCGAGGTGCGCCGGTGAAAGCTCTTCTTGCTCTTCTGCTTGTACCGGGCATTGCCATGGCCGCTGCCGCGCCACCCGAAGAGGGTTGGAAATACAAGACCATGGACGTCATCGGTGGTCGCGTTATGGACTGCGAAGAAAAGGCCACGTTGCGCCGTGACGGTGTGAACCTCACCCACAGCGTAAACATTCCGCCAACCTGGGTGCGCCTCGTTGACCTGCCTGATCGCTTTGTGGTAATCAACGAGAAAGATGAAACGGTTATGGTATCCGGGGCCATCGCCGAAATGGAGCCGGTTGACATCAGCCATATCTCCAATGTTGTGCACTTTCCGGTGCAAGTCTCCATGCCAACCGATAGCGGTATCATGGCGCGCACAACTGGCGAAGATTACGGCATTTTCTACCTGCTTCGAAGCGACATAACAATGAGCTGGACGTGCAGGATGGTGCCGCGTGGGCCGGCAGTGACCAGTGCCAAATAGCGGACATTCGACGGAAGAGGCCCTGGGCCAGAGCGTCGTGGCGGATCAGGCCTTCGCGCCTGTCAATGTCTGGTCAGGGCCGGCCCGGTATCGCTGCGCCAGCTGCGGCCATCGGGCCAAACACCTTCCCGCCAAGGTCTACTCAAAAGTGCCTCCTGCCTGTAGAAAATGCGGCTGCTTTCGTTGGCACAAATCAAAGATGGTCGTTTGCCATTTGGATTGTTACGCCGATACTTCTGGAAAGGCATTTCCTCACCAAGCAGGTTATGGAAAGTGCCGAGCATCAAAAGACGGAAGCCTGGAGATAATTGAGCTTCCTGGAGTGGACGGCGACTATCCATTTTAACGGAACTAAACTGCCACTTTACGGTCTACATGCTGATGTCTATGGCCTAGGATGGTAAAATGAAATTCTTCAAACGTCACGCAACAAACATCACCCTCATCGCTCTTGTGATTGGCACCGCTTCCTTCCTAGCCTTTTGCTCAAATCCAAAATAGTTGTTGCCTTTCGTTTTGACGTTAGGCATAATGGCGCCATCTTGAACAAGCGTTGGAGAAAGCAACGTGAATCGCAACGACGACCTCAGCAAAATCAAAGACCGCATTGCCAAGCTGCTTCGCATGGCGGCTGACTCTTCCAGCCCAAATGAGGCCGCCATTGCTGCAGGGCGAGCCCGCAAGCTGATGGATCAGTATCAGCTGGAAGCCGTCGACATCAATGGCGAAATCGGCGAAGAGTTGACTGCGCGCGGTCACGGTCGGTTCTTTGCTGCCATTCCTCTTTACCTGCAGTACTTTGCCGTTTCCATTGCCAAGTACAACGACTGCCAGGTGCGCTTTGAGTGGGGCGATGTAACCTTTAAGAAGCGGGCCGGTGACGCTCTGAAGCGTGGCAAGCGCCCTTGCTTCCAAGGCTACCAGTCAGACGTTGATCTGGCTTGCGAAATGTACGACCGCCTGGAAGCTGCCGTCAACCGCCTCTGCAAAGTCTACATGGACAGCCTTGGTCTGCCAAAATACAGTGTTAAGATCGGCGGTGCATTCAAGCACGGCGCCATCAACGAAATCAGCCGTCGCATCAACTCAATGTTGAAAGAGCGCGAGGCACTTTTTCAAGAGTCGTCAGGCAAAGGCCTGATGGTCATCAAATCCGCTGCAGTCGAAGAGCATTTCGGGGCAGTAGAGTACACTGAAGGCAAGAAAGTGGTCGTTACTGACTATGAAACGGCGCAGGCCCACAATCAAGGGCGTGAGCATGCAAAACGCATCGAAATCAACCCGCTGGTCAACTAACCGAAAGGAACGCATCATGAGCGAACAAAAAACCCAACAACTCCCGCGCAACGCTTTCAAAGTCAGCCACGACGTGTCGCCGGCCAATGCCAAAGCGCTGATCGAAAAGCACCAAGCTCTGCAGCAGATTCAGCAGGACTTCGACAAAGAAGTCAAGGCCCTGGCCGAGGCATACCGTGAGAAGGCTGCGCCGGTAAGTGCCGCCATCAAGGGCGTCTGGCTGGACATCGGTAAAGATGCCGGCATCAAAGTCGATGGCCAAGACCGTTGGGCGGTCAACCTGGACGACCCTGAAGCAGCCTTCGTGGTCAGCGCCAACGAACAGGAAGAGCTGGCCTACAAGCGCGCCATGGAAGAAATGGGCGGTGAAGAGTCGGTCGGCGTTGCCCTGGCCATCGCCCTCGGCGCGCCGCCAGCGGCACAGGGAGGCGAGCAGACCGAAGGCGACGCAAGTCCCGCCCAACCGGCCAGCAATCAGCCCAGCTAACACCAGATAGCGCCATCAGAAAGCCCGGAACGTTCCGGGCTTTTCATTATAGGTCAAAGAACCCTGCTTTGGCACGCTTCGGCTTGATCGCCGCCATGATAACCGCGTCAGCAATGTTCGGAGACTTGATCTTGCGTTTCTCGCGCATGTCCTTTTTGCTTTCCACTTTGAACTTGCCAAAGCCGTCCGTATCTTTGCGCGGCGAAGACAGCTCGAACATCAACTTTTGCAGCAGCTTCGGATCGAACGTCGCGCTGTTTATGGAAATGAGTTCGTCATGCGGGTGCGGCAGACCAAGCTCCACGGCTTCATACGTCTTCCTGAAGCGGGTTGCAACGTCCATCCACTTCTGTGCCTTAATGTTGCTGAAGAAATCGCCATTAAGGATTTTGGTGTGCGGAAGTATCATGTACGGCTTGTCAGCGTCGTCGACCCGCCCGCCTGCGTTGAATGGGTCGTACGAAAGCTGGTATCCGCTGTTGGCTTCATTGAGCTCAGAGAACTTGGAGCCTACATGCGCACCGATGCCGATGCTGTCGTATGTAACAGAAGCGTCGCGTTCCTTGGCATAGTTGTAGACGCGCGTCGACGACTTAAGCAGTTGATCTTCCAGGCCGTCCCACTCTTCCGCGTCCATGATCACGTTGCCAATCATGTAGCAAGTCGCGTTGGCATCCTCGCCATCATCCGCAACGTCGAAGCCGACCCGCTTTTGGCCGCTGACTTCCCAGCCGAGCTTTATGTGAGCGTCGACCGCTGCCTTGATGAACTTGAGGTTGATGACCGACTTGTCGCCGCCTGTCTTAGGTTCGCCGCCATAGATGTGGCGGGCAAGCTCTGGGTCTCGGACGTACATATCCTTGATGACCTTGAGCATGGTCGAGCTGAGGAATGGATTATTCTCCCAGTTGATTTCCATAGTCAAGCAGTCGGCGGGAGGATTGACCACAAAATTTTGATAGATGAAGTCGGTGATTTCGTCCGGGTTCCAGATCAGCCAGATTTCGGAGTTATCTTTACGAATGGTCGGCTCAATGATGTTCCACTGCTCTTCAGTGAGGTATTGGGCTTCCTCCAGCCAAAGAACGTCGACGCCTTCTGTTGATTTGATCTCATTTAGGTTGCGCGCGATACCGTAAAAAAGAAACTCAGAGCCGGTGCGTTTGTGCTTGATAGAGTTCTGAGTAAGCGTGAATTCGCCATTGTATTCTGAGTTTTCGATCTTGTCCTTGATCAGCGTGTACACAGACTCAGAAATTCTGTTCTGAAATTGTCGCGCACAGAGAAATTTGAGGGTATAATTCGCGGCAAGATACACCGCCATACCTGCAGCGTCATGTGATTTTGAGCTTGCGCGACCGCCATGAAGGGCTTTGTATCGCGAGCGGGTTCGCCAGAACTTTTTGAGGTATGGATTCAGTGAGTACATTGAGGCGGTCGACCAGAGAAAAGATTTCGACACTATACCCTTTATCCGGTCGTCAAGCTATAATGTACACTCAAACCTTTGGAGGTTAACATGTCGCAAGTTAAACAGATGGTCCAAGAGCTGCAGACGACCCTTGGTCAGATCGGCGGTTGCCTGAAGACCAAAGCCCAAGACTGGGAAGAGGGCAAGCACAAGCGCGCCTCTAACGGCCAGTTTGGCAGCGGTGGTGGTGGCGCGTCGAAGGCTGCCGCAGGCGGTGAGAAGGCCAAGGCTGAGCCGATGACGCGCGCCCAGAAGCGCGAAAAAATGGACCAGCTCAATGACAAGATTCGCGAAGCTCATCAGGCCGTCAAAGAGGCTGAGTGGGGCGGTCTTCGTGGCGAGGCGATGATCAAGCTGAAGAGCGAACTTCGCGTCTTGAGCGCTCAACACAAAAAGATCGCTTCCACGCTCGACTGATCGCTGACAAAGCCCGGAACGTTCCGGGCTTTTTATTGACTGAAATTTGTTGCCTTCCATTCTGATATCATCAATACTCTCTTCATCTTTCTGGAGGTACTATGAACGTCAAGATAGCATTCACAGGTAACGGGCTGCAAATTGGCGCCATCGCCAAGACGCGCAATGCGGCCATCGACCTGGCTCGCCACACCATTGCCCAGGCCGTCCGCAGGGGCAAGTTGGCCTTCCCGCAGACCGAAGGCATGTCCAAAGGCGAAGTGGCTTTCTGGATCCACTCCCTTCCTCCCACCGAACTCATCGCCAACATGAATGGTTTCACGTTCTCTGCGCAGGCGGTCAAGTGATGGCCTCTTGGGTGAGCAAGGTAGTCGCTACGCACGAAGCCCTCCCCGGCATCCGATTCACCGGTGTCGGTCAGGACATGAAGGCCGCAGAGCACAAGCTGCGGATGGAGCTTCTGGGCTTCGTCAGCGTTCACGGCGAAAAAGAAGACTTGCGCCACATGATCAAGGTGTTCAACCGCGACAAACAGACCTTGGAAAAGCTGGAAAAAGCAGGTTTCAAGGTCGAAATCATCAACAAAACTGGCAAAGCGAGAAAGTGCTATGGCTAAGATTTGGCAAGTGACGTTCACCCTCCCTTATACTTACAGTGACGAGTACAAGGAAAAGAACCAGCCCAAGATTGATGCTCTTTATGAGCACATCATGGAGTTGACCGGGCGCAACATCCGCGAAGAGAATCGTCACGTCTCTCCAACCTGCTTCGCCGACAAGGATCAGTTGCTGGCGATTTACCTGACTTATGGCAATAACAGCAGCGGCGATGAAGTTCGAATCCAGGACGTTGAAATGGTCCTGGAAACGCCGGCCATCGAAGGCCCTCTGGAGCAGCTTCGACCGATCATGGAGCGTCTGGAGCTGGCCGCAGCTCGCGTTGACTCGATGGCGACATCTAACATTGACCCGCAGGAGCGTTACGGCTGGCCGGAAGCGCACGGCTGGAATGGCCACACCAACGGCCCGATTCCTGGCCCGCAACTTCTTCAAATCAACCGTCTCAAGCTGCTCCAAGATTGCTGTACGGATCACTTGCAGGAGCAACTGGCCGATGGCTGGCGGATTATTGCTGCATGTCCGCAAGAGGCGCGCCGGCCTGACTATGTTCTGGGCAAGTGCGACCTGACTTTCACGGGCACTTCCGCAGACCGTTAAAGTGTTGACGGGCTGAGTTGCAAACGCTACAATTCCATCTCATTCGAACATCTGGAGAATAAAGATGGCACCAAGACAAATCGCTGCAAACGAAGTCCGCACCGGCGACCTCATCAAGGTCAGCTTTCGTGGCATGCTTCGCTCCTTCGATGTCCTGTCGCGCAAGCTGACCTGCGGCGGCTCCCAGGTTGACTTGGAGCTGGCGGAAAAGGGCAGTTCGTCGGACGTACACAAGATACTCAGCGCAACCTCTCAAGTGACGCTGATCAACCGCTAACCCACCAGGCCCGACTAGTTCGGGACTTCTCATCTGGAGTCAACATGGCACGCTTCAATCGCGCCCGCTACAAGACCGTAAACGCAATCGATCTAGTGATCGGCAGCACCGTGAACTACTTCGATGGTACTGAGTTTCACGAGTACAAAGTAGAAGACAAAGTGGTCGGAGAAGAGACGGTCACCGTCACCCTCAATCCAATTGGTACGGCAATGCCGCGCCAATTCACCGTCGCGCATGAACGCGGGTTCTCTGTCCGCCAGTGAGGTCAATGTGAAGCAGAATCTCAGTGATCAAGTTTGGGAGATAATCCCAGACAAAAAGAAGAAAAGTTTGCGATATCGCTTTCGTCGTTGGTTGTATCGTCCCGGTTTGAAATACTGGAAGCGTCATTTGCTGTACTTCTGGGGCGTACACGATGAGGCCGGTGCCCTCTCCCATCGCCTGCGAGAAGTGGCCCTGCGTTCGGACACCAACCAGTTGCGTGGCCTCCTGATCACCCATCTGGACCAATTCGACACCTTCCACAAGAGCGAGCGCGAAGCATTCTGTCTGGACCTTCCTTGGGTCCAGCAAGACCTGGAAGAGCTTGGCGAGCAGGACGATGCCAAGACCGACCTTCGACGCCTGCTGCAACAGCTCGACTACATTTTGGCATCTTCGCACAATCACAAGTCGATGTCCGATAAACTGCGAACCTTGCTGAGCCTGCAAAAGTTCGACAAAAAGCCCTTCAAATAGTTGTTGCCTTTGGCGTCCATTCGCCTATAATCACCTCATCAGCAACGGTGAGGTGATTTATGAACTACTGGCAACAAGTCAAACAGAAGCTCGAACAAGCCGGCGTAACCTTTGCCAAAGAGGCCGGCGATTACAGCGGCGACACCATCTGGGTCGCGCGCATGGGCGAGCAAACCATTGCAGTAAACATTACCCTGGGAAGCTGCCTGCGCCTCGCAGAGGAAGCCTTTGGCGGTAACGTCGTGGAGTGTGCGTGATGATCAACTGTGCAGTTTATATGTTGGCGCTCAGTATCGCCGTAATGGCGGTCATCTATCTGGTTCGCCGTGCGCGTTACAGAAATCAAACTGAGCGGGCGATCAAGCGCCTGACCGATAAAGCCGCAAGAGAAATCTGCAACTTTTATGCAGAAAAGAGCTGCGGCCAAGTCATCCAGGGCATGTACCTGGATTCGTGCTTCAGGCGTCTTCGCAAGGCCATCCAGAAGGCAGTTGAGGAAGGGAAATGACGAACTGGCTCAGGTACATGCTTCCGCATGCTGTGCGCGGGCTTTGGGTTGGCATAATGCCGCTGATTGTCATGGCGGTTTTTGTTCTTTGGAGTGTATTGTGATGGCAGTTCTCTGCTTGGTTTTGACTGTGGTATTCGGCTGGCTTTGCTGGCTTTTCGCGGGCACGCTTGAGACCTGCTGGGTAGAAGCGGGAAAGGGCGGATTGCTTGGCCTCTTTTCTAGAATGTTTTGCTTCGTCGCCTTCGTCGGATTTGCTGCAGCCACTTTAGTGTGCGCGTTGGGTTTCGCTTTCGGCCTGGGCAAATTAGCCGGCTAGCCAGGAACCGGACATCATCTAAACTGTCCCAGTAGGGCGCCCGCTCTGAGGCGCTTTGTCAGGGGATAACAATGGATAGCCTGTCAGTTCGAATGGCCAGAGCGGCCACAAGCAAACTCCAGTCGATGTGCGTCAGGGAGGTCATTCGCTCGGATGGCCGCGAAACGATGACGATGGCTGACGGCTCTGTTACCATCCAGAAACCTTGCGGCCAGCGCCGTATCTTCAACAAACATTGTGCGTTGGTTGAAGCCCTCCAGGTATCGCCTCAAGCGTGACCTACAAAACTGCCGTCGAATGACCGTTCGTCGGCAGTCACCAAAATATTCTCACTTTCTGTGAAATACTGTTTGCCTTCCATTCGCTTCCATTAGATAATGTGCCCATCTGAAGCGAAATGCACCACCCAAAAGAGGATACTGCAAATGAACGCTCAAGCTCTCTCCATGCTGGCTCGCGACGCAATCGAAGCTGCTGTAAAAGCTGCAACCACCAAAGAACTGGTCATGCTGTGGAACTCCCGCAACGTCGACAAGCCCATCAAGAAATTCGCTGATCGCGCAACCGCTGAAAAGCGCATCATCGCCATGCTGCAAGAAATGGCCGAAGCCTACCAGGCCAGCCCTGAAGGCAAGAAGGTCGAAGAAGCATCGATGGACGCTGACCAGCCTGCAGTTCACAAGGCCCGTCGCTCGGTCGCCAAGGAAGAGTCGACCGACGATGGCGATGACGAGAACGTGACCGAAGAAGAGGCGCTGGCTGAAATCCGTCGCATGCGGGAGGCCCAAGCCACCAAAAAGACATCCGTAGGCAAGACTTCGGGCCTGACCCTGAGCGCTGCTATCGCTAAGAGCTGGGAGCGCGCCGACGTGGCAGAGAAACGCCGCACGCGCCATGGCGTTCTCGTCCAGGTTAACGGCAAGAGCAACGAGTTCAAATCCGTCCGCTCGGCTTTTGCAGAATTGGGCCTGCCTGATGAGAAGCACATTCGCTTCCGCATGAAGCTCAAAGAAAATCACACCGCCGTCTTCGAATACGAAGGTCTGAGCTATACTTTCACCCTGGTTGAGTCCACCGAGGCGTAAGAACATGGGTCGTCGCAGCAGAATGACGCAGGAAGATCGCGACCGGGAGGCTGAAGAGGCCGACCGTCGCGAGGCTGAGCGAAACAAAGCTCAGCGCGATTGTGACCACTACCGCTGTGAGCCAACCGATTGGTGGTGGAGCGGCCAGATTCGCGAAATGACCTGCCGCGAGTGCGGGTTGGCAGAATATCGGGATGAGGTGGAGCCGTGAGCGTTAAACTCAGCCCAGGAAACGATGCGACAGAGTGCCAGGTGGCTTTCGAGTTCCGCCTGGTGGGACTCTTCTTCATCAAACCCGGTTGCCTTGGTGTAAACGACCTTGGTGACCGCTATCTTAATGATCACATCCAGTGGTTGTGGGAAATCTGGCAAAAGGAATGGCGTGATGAGTCAGAAGATGTTTAACGCGCTGCAAAGTTTGGTAGCGAGCGGTTTCAAAGGTCGTATTGCATTCGTGCAAGATGGCCGTCTCATTGACGTTGAGACGAGTTTGGGAGTCAGCCCTGGGCAAGAGTTCGATCTGATTGCCGTTGACGAGACGGTAAGCCAGAATGAACTCTGCCAAATCATGGAAACGCAACTTCCGCTTTCTTACGGCCACACCGTTGTGAAAATGGATGGGCTAAAGGACATCACCCGGACTCGCGCTCATGAGCCAGATTACTCCAAGAATTTCCGTCGACACTTTGGCAGTCTCAACTTTGGAGAGTTGCTGGAGGCGGCGGAAGGAAACCATGAGCGTCGACTCAAGTGGGCCGAAGAGGCACGGCTGGGTCGTGAACGTGATGCGGCCGCGCAAGCCAAACGCGAGCGCCGTCGCCAACGCAACATCCGCTTGCAGAAATGACGATCAAATAGCTTGACCGTCATTTCCGTTCGCGTTATGATCGCGCCATCTTGAACAGAAAGCTGGAGCGCACCATGAACACTCGCAAAGTCCGCGTAGATTTCAAAGGTCACAAAGGCAACCTGGTTTCGGTCGACCTCACCGTTCAATGTGACGCCAGCCGGGTTGCCATCCACGCGGACGCGGTTCGCAAGTTGTCCGCCGAAACCCGTCGCCTGATCAACCTCAACTGCATCGGCATGGATGTGGTTGATATGGAGTTGCAAGCATGAACATCAGCAAGAACGCAATCATCACTGCTATGCTGGAGGCTCAGGTTATGGGTCTTGAAGCACTGGCGGAAGCGTACCAGCAGGACAATGCCGAGAAGGATGCCAAAGGCCAAAGTCACAAAGGGTCTGACTGGGCAGTATTGAACATTGATCGGCAGATCGCCAACATCCGCAAGAAGATCGAAGCGTTGGGTGAAGTGGAAGAGTACGGCGGGCCGACCATCGAAATGAGGATGTTCGGCGTTAACCCAGCGCTGCGCACGCCAGACCAGATTCGTGAGGCGTTGGGCTTGAAGACGCCTTATGTTCCGTACGAAGAAGGATTTTGCGCATTCAAGAATGGCAAGCCTCGGAGTGACAATCCGCACAAGGCCGGTCTGGGCTTTGTAAATCCACCGAGCGCCATCGAGTGGTATCGTGGTTGGGACGATGCGGCAAGGCTTGCCGATGAAAAGCCTGATGCAACTTTCAGCGGGCTGCGCATGATCGACCTGGGCCTGGAAGAGCTTGAAGCGTTTCGCGGCGCAGCCCGTGTCAATGGTGCAATTGCCGCGATGGACGGCGTCGCAGCCGGTGAGAATCCGTTCGATGCGAAAGATGATCGCCATCCGCAGTGGCTCATTGGCTACCGTTCAATGTGCACGCGCATTTCGCCGTCTGAGGAATACCGCGAAGGCTTCAAGGCGTACCGGCCTGGCGTTGAGCCTTCGTGCCCTTATGACATCTTCAATCCTGCTCTTCCGACTCCAGAGGTGTTCGAAGCCAATGACGAGAAGCGCGTTCGCTGGAACCAAGGCCACTCGCACGCGCACCTGATCTACAAAGGCAAGCCGATCTAATGGACGCCTACCACGCGCACATGTTGCGCATCCATAGGCGTTGGCAATCCGACCTCAGCACATCGCTGGTATTCCTGGGTCTCGAATGTATGGCGGCGTGCCGGATGCAAGCGATGAACATCAAGAACCGGCGCAAGCGGAAAGATGCCATCAAGGCGTTCAAAGATGCTCGTATAGCGATGCGCTTCTATCTAGGTCAGCTTCGCAAGCTGCCTTGACCGTTCGTCGCTCCATCTCATACACCCATCAAAGTTGTTGCCGGCTTTGATGGGTGTTCGTATAATCGGCGCAGACTAATCAGATTGGAGAGTGTTATGGAGCGTTCAATGATCAAGTTCTGGGCTGCTGGTTTCGATGATCAGTTCCCTTGCGCGCGCAACCGCTACAACTTTGGCGTTGGCGCAATCCTGTTCACCAACAAGCAGGATGCTGATGACTATGTAGCCGGCAAGGTGATCAGCGTCCGTGAATTTAGCGCGCCACGCCCCATCGACCTGCGCGACCTGATTGATCAGCAGCGCACACGCCTGTACAATCACCTGGTTGGGCTCGGTGTAAGCGACGAAACGCTTGCCAAAGAGCTGGCCGAGTTTGACCAACGCACAAGAGGCTGATATGAAAACGTCTGACATCCTCAAGCAGGCCAAGGCGCTCATTGAACTGCCGTCGCGCTGGACTCGCTACACACTGGCGCGCGATGCATCAGGAAGTGTAGTCTGGCCGCATGATCTGGAGGCGTGCAAATTCTGTTCGGTCGGCGCGGTCAAGCGTGCCATCCATCTCAACCGGCAAGACCCTGACCTGCCAAAGATGCCTCACGCGACCGCCATTGATGCACTCACGAAAGGTCGCTGGCTTGGCGCTCGCCATACTCGAACAGAAAGCCTTCAGGCATTCAACGATATGCACACCCACCCAGAAGTGATGAAACTCTTTGACGATGCGATCAAAGACGCATTACAATCAGAGGCCCAACAGGAGCAAACGCAATGAGCACTCTCAACCCAATTGCTGTACTCAATGCCCTTCGCCAAACCGCCAAGGTCGATCTGGGCTCTGGCTACACCAAAACCATCCGTGATGCCGTGGATGTCCTGGAAATGCTCACGGACAACGAAGGCGGCGCAAGCCTGCCCGGCACCAGTGAGCGCCTTATCGTCATGGGCGCGCTGCGCGAGGTTCTGCGAGCCCGCAAACTGTTCCCAGGCAACAATCTCAACATCCTGGCATTGTGTGAAGAGCACGGCGAGTTGGTCAAAGCCTGCATGGACGAGAAGGCTGATGCCATCTACAAGGAAGGCGTGCAGACCATCGCCATGGTGATTCGCGTCCTCACTGAGGGCGATGTGTCCACCAATCAGTTCCGCGCGTCCAAGGGCTTGCCGCCGATTGTGGCGCAGAAAGGGCGCGTGCACGGGCCGATTAAGACTGTAACGTTTGACGACCAAGAAGACGCAGAGCGCAAGGTCAGCGAGCTGCTGTCACTCACCAACGCGCGCGACATCCGCATAAACATGGAAGACAATGAGCTTCATGACACCGAGCCCCACTGGACAGTCAGCTGGATTGAGTGCGAGCAGAAATGAACGCCAACACCTACCTTACCAACGCGCTGCGTCTCATGGTCGCGCACTTCAATGAGCCGTCTACGGACGGCCAGCGGGATGCGTTGCGCCAGGCCAAACAGGCGCTGTCCGAGGCAGAGGCCGGCAAGTTCGACCGGATCGTCAAGCACGTCAACATGTTCTTGACTCTGGAAGAGGCCGACGCCTTCGCTATGGAGAAGGTCTATCTGCCCAGTGTGACCGAGGTCAGCATCAAGCGCGTTGGCCTGCAGTCTTGGAGCGTCACATGGCTGGCGAATGAATGACCGTTCGTCGGCTCGCTCAGAATGTTCGCCAGACTGCTTGACGGGTCTGGCGAATGTCCGTAAGATCACCTCATTTCCGAACAGAACTGAGGTAAGCAAGATGAAAGGCGAATTCAAGAAAGGCGAATCGGTCATTCACATCAGCCTGTGGAACCGCGCCGGTCATTTCGTATTCGAGCGCGCTACTGTGCAGGCTTGCGGCGCCAAGCGTATGATCCTGCTGAGCGAGCGCACTGGCAGTGTGATGGGCCGTGACTTCTGTCCGCTGGTAGGCTTCAAGTCCATCCACAATGACATTGAAGCATGGGCTGCGAAAGATGGCCGTCCTTTCCACCACGTCTGCTCCAACGGCACATTCAAGGATATGAGCGACGAAGAGGCTGTCAACTTCTGCCTCAAGCTGTCGGCTGAGTGGATTGCTGCAGACCTGGAACGTCTTGAGGCTTGCAAGGCCAGCTCAACTCACATCGGATACATCAACGCCATCCAGAAGGAAATCGACGCGCTCAAGGTCGCTGAGCCATCGGCTTCCCAGCGATGACCCAACAAAAAGCCCGCTGAGTAAGCGGGCTTTTCACATCCAGCGTTCTGATACACCAGACGCCACACCTAACCAACGATCCCAACCAACCCTGTACGTCGGCCTTCCCCTGGCCGTCTCTGGCGGCGACGCGATGTCCTGCAATGTTATTCAGTGGGTGGTGGGCGATGCCTCGCCATCATCTGCGACCGAGGCGCCCGAAATAGGCTTTTCGCTGCCTTCCTTGCTGTAGAAGTCATCCAGGCTGCGACCGGCTTTGGTATTGCCCTTCTCATCGACCACGACAATGTTGTACATGACATTGAGTTCTTTGATGGCAGCCAATCGCGCTGCATCCTTGACGAACGGGCTACGGATCAACTGCAGAAGCTCATTGATGGAGACCTGGGGCGACCAAAGGGCCGACGGCTTGACGTTCTTGAGCTCATGATTGAACAGGCGCTTGTACTCTGGATTACGCTCCAGGGCATAGATGCGTTCGTGATGGAGGCCGTCTGCAAGGTAAGCGAGCCCGAAGACCGAGCGCAGGCAGTGACCAGATGCATAGCCTTGAATCTTCAGCTCGACATAGGCTCGGAATGCTTCGATGTTGTTCTTGGCAAACTTGACATCCTCAAAGTCGTCTGGTGTGGCTATCATGCCCCGGTCTTCAAATGCACTCATAAATTGACGGCTCTGTTGGCGTAATTGATTGGTTGCGCTCGGTCGGCCTGTGGAGTGGCCGCGCTGCAGTGTTCATGGGTCTGAGTATACGCTGTGGCAGAGCGTGGGTCTACCAATGGTTTGTATGCCGCTGGTAGGGTTGTGTGGGTGCTGTTGCGTTTGAGTGTTAGCTATGGTGGCTGGTGTGTTAGCGATGGACTGTGGAGCGGGTGAGGGAGTCGTTTGTTGGCTGGCCGGTGATGGCGGTGTTGAGTGGTGTCGTGGAATGTCCTTGGTGGGCTTGCGAAATGATGATGCGGTTGGTTGGTGAGCGGACATTCTCTGCTGGCTCGCTTTGGCCGCAAACCGGGTGGTGATCACGTCGTGGGCAAAAATTGCAGCAAGATGCCCGGTTGCCGCAGGCTGCATGGAAGTTCCGTTTGAGCTGAGCGCAAACGATCTTATTGTTGCAAATGTATCCTTCAGCCGCAACTTGTGTGCAGGCTGCGCCGTTACTGGGTTCTTATCAAGATTTATATATTTTAGGGAGTTAGGGAGGATATAGAAAATATTTCCACGAAGTCCTGGGAGTGTACCATCATCAGAATGGTTGAGTTATACTTGCGGCAAATACAAGATGACTTACGATAATTTCCTGAAATACATAGCTTCCTAATTGTTAGTGCAATAACCAATAACGGATTTAAAACGCTTGCAGCCAAAAAATACCTCTCCCTCCCTAAACTTTTAAAATCCTTCGCAAGAGGCCCGGAATCCGTGGGCTGCAGAATAGTTGCGTTTGACCCCAAAAAACAAGTGACGATGCAACCGACCCTATAAAACCGTCAAGAAAGCCACATCCGGCGCACCCTTGCCAGGACCATCGATTGCAGCGAACGCAACCTCCCTAAACTCGGGTTTTCCCTCCCTAAACTCCCCTAAGTCACGACCAGCGGCGACCCACCAAAAATCGAACACATTTAATGCCCACCCATAATCTCCAACCGCCGCCAAGAAATCGACGATTTCGGCCCACGAACACTCGCCGGCGAACACTCCATTTATGTCCAATATCCACCCATCTTGCCGACCAGCGCCCAATAAAAAGGCCGCAATCTTTCGATTAACGGCCTAGGATCACCCTGGACAAACACTACCGCTTTAGATATCGCTTATCCTGGTGGGCGGGAAGCGTAAGATCAGGCAGCTCGATCAGGTAGTGAGTGTCCAATACTTTCATCAGCTTAGCCTCTTTATCGCTGATCCAGAACACTCCCCAGATAGTCGCATCGGTATCGAATACCTTATCTTGCACAACCTTCTCATGCTCAAGGCGCCCAAACTTACGCAACTTGACGCAAACACGATTGATGGCCAGCTTAACCTCCCGGTCTTCGCTCGAAAGTTTCAGGCCGGTTTTAATGTTAAGCAAGTCAACGATCTGTTCACGCAGCGCGGCGTCATCAGGCGAGCGACCAACTGGGGCAAACCGCTTACGCTCGCGCAACAACACCTTGAGCAGGCAGACGGCAATGTCCTTGCTGGTGCAGCCGACTTTCATAAGCCTAGCCACGGCGCCGTTCCTCTTCCAGCCATGCAATCCGCTCAATGTTCCTTTTGTTGTGCTCGGTGAGGATTCGAACGGCTTCGTTGAGATCAGCCTGAAGGTCTGCCATTTCCTTCTTGTGGGCTTCCAGCTCTATGACGTCATGGATGAGGCAGCCGATGAGAACGAAGGCGAAGATCAGCCAGAACCAGATCACGACCGCAGCCCCAGCGCCTGGGCTTCGTGCTCAGCCTGCTCGCTTTCGCAGTTCCACGCACCGTGAATGTCCGCAATCATCATCGCGATGTTGGCAACGTCCGCCGTATGTTCACGGATGCCTGCCAGATTACCGTCGCGCACCGCGTTGGCAAGCTTGGCCATGTGGTGGTAGCCTTCCAGGATCGACTGGTTGTGGCCCATGCAGAGCCAGGCGCGACGGTCGCCCTTATGGGAGTTGGCGTGAAGCTCGTGACGCATCAGGCCGATGAACGGAAGCAGAACGTCATCGTACTTTTGAGCGAGACCGAACGGGCTGGTGTACAGCGGCCCCAGCTCTTTGATGGCCTCGATGCATTCATCCCAGCCATCGATTTCCAATGGTGTGCGATGGGGCGGCATCTTCGGCAACTCCACCGGCTTGTTGGTCTCATCGATCTGCTTGAGGCGCACCGCGTCCAGAACCTGGCCGACGTTAGGCGTATACTGCGCTGCCTCTTTAGCGCCCAGACGCTGCTCCAACTTCAGTTGGTCTTCCATCTCACCGGACTCGCGCTCGATGAACACCATCCAGGCCGCGCGGATGGCCGGCTCTTTGTATCGACCGTCAGGGTACGCCGGATCAGACTCGAACGACGGGCAATAGTCGTGATCACTCAGGCACTTGAGTGCCGCACTCTCGAACATCGATTTGGCCGCCTGCAGATCGAAGTCAACTGGCACCGGCTTGTGCGTCCAGATCGCGTCGTCAGGATCGGCCGTCGTACAGTAGCCGTTGACGATGTAGCGCTCTTGTTCCCGCAGAAGTTCTTCAACCGTGCGATTGTGCGGAACGACCATCGAAAAGTAGTTCTTGTAACGCAAGCCGTTGGCTTCGTCGAATTTTTGCAGTACACGAACTGTTCTCATCACACCACCTCAATATTTGGAGGTTCTAGGATACGCCAAACGAAGACAATGGAAAAGCTCTTCGTCTGATGGTTTGGATTTTGGCACCAGGCCATTGAGGTCTGGGCGCAGCTTTTGCACCAGCAGCGGGTCAGTGATCCAGTAGGCCGACCGCCAGATGGCCAGCGGATCGTCGGCGCCCGACTTGAGCACCTTGCGGCTGCTCAGCACCTTGTACTTGACCAATTTAACACACGCCCTGTTGATTGCCTCGGTGAGCCGAGGGTCTTCGCGCGGTATCTCGATGCCGGTGGCCTTGCGCAGCGCTACGACGATCTCATAGCGCGAGTGCCGTTGAATGTCGTCTTGCGCGGACGGCATGAAGTCGAAGCCAGGGCCGCCCTTGGCCATCGTCATGAGTATGGCTTCAGCGAGCTGGCGACCAGTAAAGCCGAATGGACTTTTGCGTGGCATGATCAGAACTCATCAGGTTGTTGAGCTTCGAATTTGCTCAGGAAGTTCAGCGCCCAGTCAATCTTGTCACCGGACGACAGTTGAGGGCCGCGAACGGCGCCGCACTTGTGGCAGAACTGGCGCCCATGACCGCCTGCCGAGTCAACCCAACGATGCTCCAGATTGAGGATGCCTTGGCAGTCGTCAGAGGTCGGTGCGCGTGGTGGGATTTCCGGCGCGGTTGGTGCAGACGGCTTGCACTCGCAGTCGCTACGGCAGGCCGGGACGCCTTCTGCATTGGCAGGGAATTGGCGACAGGAAATTGAGTGGAGACCCTTCTGCAGCACCGGATCATTGTATCCGAGAAGCGTGCGGATTCCCTTGTGGAATGTCGAGCCGCTGACGATTTGTTCGCGGTCAGTGCGCGACAAATAGCGCTCAATCTGGCCAAGAAGGGACTCTGCCGCCAGAATGCGCCCATTGGTTTCATCGACGGCCTTAGCTTGCTGGATGAGCGTCTTGCGCTGGTGATCGATGCATTCTTGCGCTTCGTCCAGCAGCTTCTGCAGGCGCTGGACCATCGCAGCATCTGCGTTAACAACCTTCTCGATGGCCTTGTCAGATTCCTCGATCAGCGGCTGCAGCCGGCAAGGAAAGTTGCGCACGCCAATCGACGGTGGAACGTCAGCAAGTGCAACGGCCACCTGTTCGCGAGTCAACGGATTACTGAGCGCGTTCTCGATGGCCTTATCAGACAGGCGGCCAGTAGCTTTCTGGGCGCGCTCGATGTTCAGGCGGATCGCTTCACGCAGAGGCAGAACCGGAACGGGCGCAACATCCAGCGCGCCTTCCCAACAGTTTGCTGGCCAGGACTCAAACCGGCGATTGTCCGCACCTTTCCGAATCACGCTACTCATCAGCGGCGTCAACATCTTAGGCACCAACTGGTAGCCATCGGGAATCGGCAGCGGGCGATCCAGGCAGGCCAGAACCTGCTCCAACCAGGTCTTCGTGGAGCCCGGCTTGGCGCCGTACTGCTGGCATAGCTGGTAAAGGCGACGGCCTTCGTTCGCGTAGCCATTGCCATCGGCAGCCAGGCGCTCCACGTACAGCTCGATGCAGTGGATGGGCAGCTTGATTTGCTGGCCAGGAAAGATCAGGTTGGTGTTGCTGATGGTCGGATTAAAGACCACCAGCTCTTCCACCGTCGACTTGAATTCCTCAGCGATCTGGCCGAGAGTGTCGCCATGGCGGATGACATAGTTACCGCTGTGGTTCAAAGTGCGCATGATTATGCCTCTTCGTCTTGATCGGATTCCCAGGCGCTGCTCACCTCTTCCATTTCGAAGATGGTGTCAGGTTCGTCATAGGCGAACGCTTCGCGCCATTCCAAAGCAAGTGTAGAGCAAGGATTGCTCAAAGGCAACAACCCTGCTGCTTGTTCTGCATCGTCCTTGCATTTGAAGCCGACGCACTCAGTTTTGTTTTCGTTCCAAACCAGATAAGTCTTTGCCATGCTGCACCTCAGAAGGGTATGTCATCTTCAAGGAATAGGTCGTGCTTCTCCATGATTGCGCGACGCTTTTCCAGTTCTTTTTCGAGCTTTTCGATTTGCAAGCTGATTTCGGTTTGGTACTGCTTTATGCCCTTTGGATTGGATAGCCGCAACCAGTGCCCGTGCTTGTACCGCAGGCGCTCATGTAGACTCCGCTTCCAGCCATCAGTTTCCATGTGACTGAGCGAGTGACCAAGATCATACGCGCAACGCCGCAGACCCATCTGCAGAACGTCAATCAGATCATACACTTCGCTGGAAGGCGTCTTGCGGAACAGCCATCGCAACCAGATGACGCGAAGGAACTTTGGCATGTGAACCTCAGAAGTTTCCGGGCTTCAGCTTAACGTCGCCCCACTCCCAAGCGCCGACCTCATCGATGAGCCAAAGCCTTCCGATGAGGTGACGATAGGTTACGCGACGCTGATGCGTGATGGTGAAATTGCGCTGGTCTTCAACCTTCAGATCAAGCGCAGGAACTTTCGCCTTTTTGCTTACGCTGGCCTTCAGCCAAGCCAGCCCGAACAGCCGCCACTTGATAATGCTCATTCGTCGACCTCCATCGGGTGACGGCGCCAGTTGGTCTCACGGTCGCGCTGCTCTTCGTGCACGAACGTATAGAACATTTGCTCAGGCGTCTCTTGTTGGTGGGCCAGGACGTAACCACGATACATGTTGTGCGACGCGGCAATGCGCTGGCTGAAGGCGTTGGGCGCCATGCCGTCCTTCCAGCCGTAACGCTGCTTGATGGTCGCGGTGATCTGGTAGACACGGCTCAGGTTGATATTGTAGCGTTCGGCAATGACAGGCGGCGGCGCCTCTTTGAAGATGACCGCCAACGCGATGCGAATATTTCGTGCACTAGCCATCGACTTTCTTCCTTCTGTTGCGACCCGCAACGCGCTCGGCTTTGGCCTTGGCTTCATAAATTTTTTGATCCATGAACCATTCACGGTACGCTGCCGCTGGTGAATCGCCATTGGCCACCACACAGCGAGATTCCGCGTGCCATACGCCGGGCCGGATCATGGTGATGTGGGGCTTGTTGTTGCGGTTGCGAAGTTCATAGCGCCTTTTCAATTCTTTTCCTCCAGAAAGGATATGTTCTCTTTCTTGCCATTAACATCCAGAAGAACTTGCACAACGCGCTTGGATTCAAATTCTATCAGAATGTTTCGATTAATGTTCGGGTTGAAATAGTCCCAGTGCTTGGCGACAAACTTTACCATATCGTCACGGCGACAAGTGCCAGCTGTGCCGTGAAACTGGCAATACCCCAGCATGTTGACAAAACCGTCAATGTCTTCGTACATCTTCAGATCCTTGTCAGGATCGCGAGCCTCTTCAAGCCAGCCAGCCATTTTCTTTAGGCTTACCAGGAACTCATTGGAGGTAGCATGGCCGCGCTTGTACAGCGCCCAGAACTTCAGGATCAGCCCGCCCTGAGCAATTGCATAGGCACCTTCGGAAGTCTGGCAAATTGCTGATGGGTCAAAGCTGAGCTTAATGTTCACAGTCCCAGCTCCACCATCTTGCGGTACAGGGCTTCGCTGGCGGACACCTTCCAGTTCAAGGCATCGCGCATTGCGCCGGTTTCGTACACGGAATCGCTTGCATCGGCCTTGCACATATCGTAGAACGCCCAAGCCTCTTTGAACTGGCGCACTGCACTCTGGTACTCTTCGCGGGCAAGCGCCGCTTGAGCGAGTGTGCTTGCTTCGGTCAACTTGACCTCTTCGCCATTAGCAACGGCCCGCGCTTCGTTCCAGACCTTGCACTCTTTGCAAGGCTTGCCGGTGGCATCCCAGTGACCGGGCTTGCTGTGGCAGTGACCGGGGTGACCTTCCAGAGGGTCGCCATCCTTTCGAGCGTTAGCGTTGGTGCGACGGATCAGCGCAACGAGCGCCTTTGCTGCTTGTTCTTCATTCACTTTCGACATTTCATTCTCCAGATAAACAAAAGCTCCAGTTGAGTATCTACCCATCTGGAGCTTTAGGCAAGGTCAGAATCAAATTATTTTGGAGTGATGTCCACTTGCACCAGCTGGACGCCCTTCAAAAGCTCGATGGTCTCTTCAATGATTCGCTCACCATCGGCCTTGGAGCTTTCGAACTCCGAGTGCAAGACATTGGTGAGGTTGTTCAGATTATTGAACACCAGACTCATAGTCTCGGCTGGCGGAACCTTGCCGGTGATACTGACGTCGATTTTGGCGGCCAACTTATCGACCATTGTCAGCTGCGGCCAGGGCTTAGACAGCAGAGCGTGGCCGCGCAACTGGACTTCGCGCTTGACCTGGCCGACGATATCGCACAGCGACGCCTGCTTGGCCGCGCCGTCTTCGCCATTGAGCAGAACATCCAGTTCGCGAACCAGACGGCGATGCGACGCCAGAACCTCTTCATAATCTTCAATCGTTAGATCGCTCATGACACTCTCCGATTAGATAACCAAGGCCCGAGGGATTTGGGCCACGTCACTTCCAAGCACAACCTTGACAAGAACACGGCAAACAGCATGGGCAATTGTATCGCTGTGAGACTCATTGAGCCTGCAAGTTGCCATCGGCTTGATGAGGCCTGGGTTATTGCGAGGCAGGCTTATGTCAATGCCATACTTCTCGATCAACGGCGCCCACAAGGCCGGATTGACGGAAGGATTGTAGCGAACCAGATCGAGGTTCAAGCACTTGCCGACGCCGACGAACACCAACTTGCCGACGCCATATTCAGGCTTTTCGATGATCGTGACGTTAAGACCTTCTGCCTGCGCTACCAGGTAATCCAGCACGACGCCATCGGCCATGCCAATGTCTACTTCGATGAAGCCCTTTTTCATTTGTGCGCCTCAGCAGCGGTGAATGGGCCGGGCTTCTCGCCCAGGAACGCCAGACCGTCTGCAATCGCGCGCGCAACGCAGGCAGTCGACGGGTTGTTAGGAAGCGGAAGGCTTACGGACTCGTCCATGTAGGAATGGCGAGCATAACGGCAGATGCGCAGCCAGTAACCGACGCGACCCGAGGTCATCGGACGACACTCGAACTCAATGCGACCCGTCTTCACTGCGGCAACTCCAGCCAAACCAGAGGTTGGTTGTTCTTTTCATCTGCCATGCCAAATGTGGCGCGGTCGCAGTAAGCCCAACGGTTCAACAGCTCTTCCCATTGGCCAGTAACCCAGCCGCGATACGGGTGGCACAACAGGATGCGACGATCAATGGGCGCGGTCTGAATTGGCTTCGGATTGGAAAAGGCAATGCCGATCTCAATGAGGTTGCGCGCTGCTTTCCAGGCCATGGCATCATCACTGTGACGGCGCATAGCCTCCTTGTCGGATGCGCAGCCGCCAGGGCCGTTGTCAGCTGCCTTGGCCTCTTGATATTTCTGCTGGCAACGCTCGATTTGTGCGTTGATGAGTTGCAATGTCCTGGACATCGAAATTCTCCCGATTGATGATGGGCGGATTATCCGCTTACTGAGGTGATAAAGCAAGGCCATCTTTCGATGGCCTTTGAATGTTAGAACCCTGACTCGCGCTTCTGCACTATACTGTTGATGATCTCATCGAGGTCATTCCAGTCGTCCGGCTCGTCAACATGGACTCCGACCGGCGACAAGCTATCGGCCCGTGCCAGCATCAGGAACTTGTTGAATCCGTGTTCGGTATCATCGAACCCAAGCGCCTTGAGCGTCGACGTTTCGACCTTGTACGCGGCAGTTCCACCAGTCTTGTATGCTTCCAGACCGATGGCCTCCAAGTGAGGCTTGAGGAACTTGGCCGCAGGTGCGTAGCGCGAAAGGACGCGGAACGAACCGACCAGATCAGCAGCTGTGAAGTACCAAGAGCCACGGTTGCTTTTGAACTTCTCGGTGAAGACCAGAGCCCGACGCAGGTTGGTGTCGATGTTGTCGTCGGAAACCAGACCGCGCGCGTGCTTACGTTCGTAGTCAGAAAACTCGGAAACGGCCTTGGAAGTCTCCTGGACCATTTTCTCGTACTCATACCAGCCGTGCTCTTCCATCCACAACTTGCATTCGGAGAATACTTGCCATAGGTCTTCTTTGAAGTTGCTAAAGTCGAACTTCTTGCCCTTTGCCCAGGTCGGTTGCCCAAACTCGTCATCTTGCTGGAAGCAGAAGATCGGGTAAAAGCGACGGTTGCCCGTGTCATCACGCTGGAGGCCGTCGTAACGGTTGCTGTCCATAAGCGTAATCCACTGGCGCGGCTTAACAATGGAGTCTTCGAACTTGAAGTCCATGTCATCTTCGCTGCGGGTTGCGAAGTCTTTGATCTTCTCCAAATCGGCTTCACGGAAACCCTTCATCTCACCGACGTTGGCGACGATGGACTTGCCGGTGATGTTACGCAGGAAGGTTCCGAGCGGGCCACCAAAGTCCAGTTTGACCGGGCCGGCCTTCGGGTCATTCATCAGCAGGCGGCAAAGCAGTACGCCGAAATACGACTTACCGGCGTCTTGGCCGCCAACGAGGGCCAGGGAGATTGGCGCGAGCGAGCCAGGGTGCAGAAGGCGGTTGTACAGGCTGAGCCAGAAGTATTTGAAGACCTTGCGTGTCGTTTCGGTATCCCTGGGCTGGAAAAGGTCAATGAGCATCGACTCAAGCCGGGACTTGCCGTCCCATTCAGGAATCGAGCGGTTGATGAACTCGACAAGCGAATTGCGTTCGTGGTCCATTGCCCAGTTACGAATCGATTCGGCCACCTCGCGCTCTTTCTGGTTCTCCATACCGGCTTGGTCGAGGGCTTCCATAAGCTCGCGAACCTTAACCGAGCGCATCGTCATCACTTCGCCGTGCTGGTCAACCAGACGGCCCTTGAAGATGTCATTGTGCGGGTGCGGCACCAGGCCAGAACCGTAATCGAACAGGGCGTCGTATACGGCGTAACGATTCAACGGCGCATCCGGCTTGGGACGCATGCCCATGTCGAAATCGCCCTTGTTCTGAACGAAATATTTAAACTCAATTGCCTGAGCAACCGCCAACTTACGGGCGCGCTTTA
>JAAIGF010128817.1_pt1 | contig 67108 bp, 41 predicted proteins | sample 6487441 | NCBI WGS metagenome assembly JAAIGF01 (sample SAMN13974129, study PRJNA590717) | phyllosphere metagenome | biome: pepper field; feature: multiple bacterial spot infested pepper fields; material: pepper leaves; isolation source: leaves from pepper fields | host: Capsicum annuum ...
GAGTTCGAGTCTCGTTTCCCGCTCCAGATTGCAGATTCAGCCTGGCAGCTGAATCGTTGAAAAGAAGTTCCAGGTCCCCTTCGTCTAGTGGCCTAGGACACCGCCCTTTCACGGCGGTAACAGGGGTTCGAGTCCCCTAGGGGACGCCAATTTGTTGTAACTGCGGGAATAGCTCAGTTGGTAGAGCACGACCTTGCCAAGGTCGGGGTCGCGAGTTCGAGTCTCGTTTCCCGCTCCAAATAAACGAAAACGCCGCTCAATCGAGCGGCGTTTTCGTATCTGCGTTTCGGCGATGAAAAAAGCCCGCCAGCATTTGGATTGCTGGCGGGCTTTTTCGTCAGTGGCGATTGGTTGGTGCCGGCATTTGCGGTTTTCCGAACCTCGAAACCAGTACCTGTCTCGATTAAGAGTCAGGGTACCGCTGCGCCTGTTGTCTACATCAGGGAGGCCGCGCGCCACAGCAAGGAGCTTGCTCGGCGCGCGGGATGGCAGATTACCAGTTGAAGTTTATCGAGGTCAGCAGAGTGCGCTCGTCACCGTATTGGCAGGTGGAGAAACTGCACTGCGCGTAGCGCTTGTCGGTCAGGTTGCTGGCGTTGACGGTCACGGCCCAGTTGTCGTCGATCTGGTAGCGCGCCATGGCGTCGAACAGGGTATAGGCCGGCATGGCCGAGTCCATACCCGAGGCCTGCGTGGTGCCCATGTAGCGAGCGCCGGCGCCTAGGGTCAGTTGCGGAATGCCCCAGTTGACGAAGTCGTAGCTGGTCCACAGGGCGGCCTGGTGGTAGGGCGTATCGTCGGTGCGCTGACCTACTTCATCGACAATCGCGCTCTTGGTGGTGCGGGCATCGGTATAAGCGTAGGTGGCGATCATGCTGAGTACTGGGGTGACATCCGCCTTGGCTTCCAGCTCCAGGCCGCGGGAGCGTACTTCGCCAGTCTGTCTCCGAATGTCATTGCTATCAGTGGTCAGTACATTGGTTTGGGTCAGCTCATAGACGGCTGCACTGAGTAGCAGGTTGCTGTCTTTAGGCTGATAGCGCACGCCCACTTCGTATTGCTTGCCTTCGGTTGGCTCAAAGGTTTGGTCAGTAACTTCCGCGACAGAGACCGGGAAGAACGATTCGCTATAGCTGATATAGGGTGCCAGGCCATTGTCCGCCAGGTAGACCAGGCCGGCTCGGTAGGTGGTGGCTTCATCATCCTGACTGGCCTTGACGCCATTACTATGAGCCTCTTGTTGTTGATCGGCCCAGTCGTGACGGCCACCCAGTACCAGAATCCACTTGTCGTCAAATTTGATCTGATCCTGGAAATAGACGCCTTTTTGCAGGGTGTCGAGCTGTGAGCCTCTATCGCGGCTGCGATCCCTGTCTACAACTACCGGTTGCCCATAGTTGTAACGGTTGAGGTCTAGCGACGGGGTTGGATTGCGTGCATCGCCTCGGAAGTTATGGGAGTCGTAGGAGGTGTCATAGCCATCGAAGCCGACCAGAACGGTGTGCTCGACACTGCCCAGCTGCCATTTCGATTCGATATTGGTATCGCTGGCCCATGTCCGCGCACGTTCGTGGCGATCACTGTAGCGGCGCAACAGTGTGCCGGTACTTGCGGAAAGGTTGATGGCATTGAGAGCCGGATTGATCTGCAGGTAATTGAACTTCACGTCGGTTTCGTAATAACGCAACTTGTGATTGAGCGTGAAGTTCTCGTTGAAATGGTGCTGAAATTCGTAGCCCAATGCCGACATCTCACCATTCATGTCGTCGTAGTCCGGCTCGCCGATAAAGTCGTGGCGGCCTATCTTGAAGGCACCGTCACCCACGCCCTTGACCAGCTGATAGGGCAGAGACGCGGAGAAACGCGTATCGGTCTTCTGATAGAAGGACAGCAGGGTCAGCGAGGTGTCTTCGTTGGGGCGCCAGGTCAGCGCCGGGGCGATATAGAACTTGTCGTCGTTGACGTGATCCTGCTGGGTGTCGCTGTTGCGGCTGAGCAGGGTCAGGCGATAGCTCAGGGTGTCGCTACCGGCCAACGGGCCACTGAAGTCTGCGGAAAGTTGTTTGCGATCGTAGGAGCCGACCTGCATGTTCAGTTCATGGAAAGGTGTTTCGGTCGGGCGCTTGCTGACGCCATTGATCATGCCGCCAGGCGAGAGCTGGCCGTAGAGCACCGAGGCGGCGCCGCGAATGACCTCGACGCGCTCCAGGCCATAAGGTTCCTGAATGCCGTCGTAGGAGTTGTTCTGCAGGCGCAGGCCGTCGCGCAACGAGCCGCCGGTGCCGGATTCGACCCCGAAGCCGCGGATGCGGAAGCGGTCCGCGGTGCGGTTGAAAGCAGTCGAGCTGCTGGTGAGCCCTGGCGTGTAGCTAAGCGCCTGGCCCAGCGTTTCCGACTGGCGGTCGCGGATCTCGTCGCTGGTCACCACCGACAGCGACTGTGGCGTCTCGGTGATCGGCGTATCGGTCTTGGTAGCACTCATGTTGCGTTTGGCTACATAGCCGACCACATGTTCGGTGGGCTGTTCGACGCTTTGCCCGGTCACGTTGATGGCATCGATCTCTACGGCCGCAGCGGTGGACGCCTGGCTGGTCTCGGCGGCATGCAGGCTGCCTGAGCCAAGGCTGGCCATGGCCAGTGCCAGGGCGGTGAGGCTGAATACTGGGCGTCGGGCGGAGCGTTCGGGGCGTAGGTGCGTAACCTGGCACATGGCGAAGGAGTCCTTTGGTCTTCTGGTATGTGTGCGCAAGGCGGAGGACTTCTGTGGCCCTTCACGCTCGTGCGCCGTGGCAGTCAGCAGTAGCGCGTGAACTCTACATCTAAATGAGAAATATTTGTACTAGCGCACAATTTATTGTCATCACTAGGCTATTACTGCAAGCTACGTATAAATGTTCAAGGCCTGGACGCTGCCTGACAGCGCAACGTTCGCCCTGAGCTGGACGAGATTCGCGGTGAACCCATATGCCCGGTGAGCTGCTCTGGTACTTGAGCCGGGCGGGCGCTGGCGCTGTGGTTCGAATTCGAGTGTGTACATGTTGAAAGCGATGGGGCTTCAGCTTCAATTCGACGAGTTGAAGGTGCTGGATGACATCAGCCTGACGATTCCCGAGGGCTGCTTTACCGCGTTGATCGGTGCCAATGGCTGCGGCAAGACCACCTTGCTGAACGTATTGGCGCGCATGCTGCGGCCAGCCAGCGGCGACGTACTGCTGCAGGGCAAGCCCCACGTTCAATTCTCGCGCCGTGATCTGGCCAGGCAAATCGCGCTGCTGCCGCAACGCACCGCTTCGCCTGCCGGGATCACCGTGCGCGAGCTGGTCATGCAGGGGCGCTACCCCTGGCAAAGCTGGTGGCAGCAGTGGAGTGATGCCGATCAGCAGGCGGTCGACCGCGCCGTGGCGCTGGCCGATGTCGGCATGCTGCTCGATCGCACCCTGACCAGCCTCTCCGGGGGGCAGTTGCAGCGCTGCTGGATTGCCATGACCCTGGCGCAGGAGACCCCGGTCATCCTGCTCGACGAGCCCACCACCTTTCTCGATATCGCTCATCAGATCGCCCTGCTCGAACTGCTCGCCGAGTTGCGTGACCAGGGGCGTACTGTCGTGGCGGTGCTGCATGACCTCAATCAGGCCGCTCGCTATGCCGATCAACTGGTGATGTTGCGCCAGGGCAAGGTGCACGCCCAGGGCACGCCGGCCGAGGTGTTCACCCCGGCCAATCTCAAGGCCGTGTTCGATCTGGATGCGCACATTCTTATCGATCCGCATTCCGGTGATCCCCTGTGCGTGCCGGCCTCGCCGGCCCGCCTGCGCGCGCTCGACGGCCAGGTAGCGCTGTGACGGGTGGGTGGCGCTGGCCGGTCTGGTTGTCGATTCTGGTGGGGATCGGCCTGGCGTCGACGCTGCACCTGGCGGTGGGGGCCAAGTCGATCCCCTGGAGCGATGTCTGGCAGGCGCTGCTGGCCTATGACCCGAGTAATTCTGATCACAGCGTGATCCGCGGTTCGCGCCTGCCACGCCTGTGGGTGGCGATGGTGGTGGGCGCCTGCCTGGGGCTGGCCGGCACGGTGATGCAGGCGGTGGGTGACAATCCGCTGGCCGACCCGGGCATTCTCGGCATCAACAGTGGTGCAGCCCTGTTCGTGGTCATTGGCTTGCTGGTGCTACCCGGCAACGACATGAGCATGATTCCCCTGTTTGCCTTCAGCGGCGCTTTGGTCGCCGCCATCGGCGTCATGCTGCTGGCCGGACGCACGCCCAACCCGGTGCGCCTGACGCTTTCCGGGGCGATGATGGCCGCGCTGTTCGGCGCCATCACCGCCATCCTGTTACTGCTCGATCAGCAGGGGCTGGACAGCCTGCGCCGTTGGCTGACTGGCTCGCTGGGGATCAGTGGGGCCAACCTGCCGACCTGGCTCTGGCCCTATGTCGTTGCCGGCATGCTCTTGTGCCTGGTCAATGTGCGGGCATTGAATGCCTATCGGCTGGGCGCGCAGGTGGCCTCGAGCATGGGCGTCAATCTGCTGCGCATGCGTCTGCTCAGCCTGGTCGCCGTGGTGTTGCTGTCCGGTTGCGCGGTGGCGCTGGCCGGTCCCATCGGGTTCGTCGGGCTGGTGGTACCCCACGCGGCGCGGCTGCTGGTTGGCCACGACCTGCGCCAGTTGCTGCTGGCCACGCCGCTGCTGGGCGGCTTGCTGCTGGTGCTGGCCGATGTAGTGGCGCGCACCCTGGTGAGCCCGTACGAACTCAATACCGGCATCGTCACCGCCCTGATCGGCGGCCCGGTATTCGTCGCCCTGGTGCTGAGGAAGCTCAAGTGAGTCGCTGGCTGACCACGCCAAGGCGTTGCCCGGGTTTGCCCTGGGTCGGCCGACCCATCGATGTGCTGGCGGCGTTGCTGCTGCTCGTGGTGCTGACGGGCCTGACGCTGTATGCGGCGAGCGTAGGCAGCTACACCACCAGCATGGCCCAACTCTGGCAGAGCCTGTTCGCTGCCGACCAGACGGCGCTGCCGGGCAACGTGCTGTGGCAGCTGCGCCTGCCGCGCATCCTGCTGGCGATTCTCGGTGGTGCGGCGATGGCCCTGGCCGGCGTGCTGATGCAGTCACTGACGCGCAACCCACTGGCGGCACCCGGATTGGTCGGGGTGGAGGCGGGCGCCAGCGTCACCATGCTGCTGATCCTGGTGCTCTGGCCGCAGGCCTTGCCGCTGCCGCTGTACCCCCTGGCGGCGTTGCTCGGTGGCCTGGCGGTGGCGCTGTTCATCGTCGCGCTATCCTGGCGCGGTGGCATTGCCCCGCTGCGTCTGATTCTGGTGGGCGTGGGGCTGACGGCCATGCTCGGCGCGGTCGCCGATCTGCTGATCACCTACGGCAATATCGATCGGGTCGAATCGGCGCTGATGTGGCTTGGCGGCAGCCTGCATCGCAGTGATTGGCCACAGGTACAGAGCCTGCTGATCTGGCTGTTGGTGGCGGGCCTGCCGCTGTTGTTCTGTCATCGCCAGCTCAATCTCCTGCAGCTGGGCGAGGGCGTGGCGCTCAGCCGAGGCCTGAATGCACCGGTGATCATGCTCTTGCTGTTGCTGTGCAGCGTCACCTTGACCGCGGCAACGGTGGCCAATATCGGCGTGATGACCTTCGTTGGTCTGGTCGCGCCGCATCTGGCGCGGCAGTTGTGCGGTGACCGGCATGGTGCGTTGTTGCCGCTGTCGGCATTGCTCGGCGCCGTGCTGGTTCTGCTCGGTGACACCCTGGGACGCGCCTTGCTGCCGCCGTTGCAATTGCCGGCCGGTCTGGTGGTGGCGATTATCGGTGCGCCTTATCTGTTGGTTTTGCTGGCGCGGCAACGCAATCGTTGACGCGTCGTCATTGAAGGACATGACGAAGATGATGGTGAAGTTCAAAGCCCTTTCCCTGATGGCCTGGGTACTGCTCGGCCTGAGTTCGATGCAGGCTGTGGCCGCCGACACCCGTGTGTTCGAGAACCGTTTCGGGCGTGTCGAAGTGCCGGTCGCTCCACGCTGCGTGGTATCCCTGCATGACCTCAGCCTGACCACCCAGCTGCTCGAGCTGGGCATAACCCCGTGCGGGTCCACCGGGCGCAAGAAGCTGTTTTCCGATGCGTTGTTCCGTGGTGCGCAGCAACGCTTCGATGTCTCCGGCATCAGTTATGTCGGTTCGCACCAGGCGCCCGACCTCGAGGCCATCGCGGCGCTCAAGCCTGACCTGATCGTCGGGCTGTCCTATCACCAGGACCTGAAGGAGCGCCTCAGCAGCATTGCGCCGGTGGTGCTGCTGCCGGCACGCGAGGCCGACATCAAGACCTACGCCAAGGAACTGGCTGAACTGGTGGGCAAGCAGCAGCGCTACCAGGAAATGCTCAAGGAGTACCAATGGATAGTCGACGAATTCGCCAAGCGGGTGAAGGAGCCGGGGCGCATCACGGTCACCACCCTGGAGGTCTATACGGACGGTTTTCAGCTGATCGGCCGGTCCGGCATGGATGACGTGATCGCCGACTTCGGCCTCGGGCGCGTGGCGGCCTACAAGGACGCGCGGCAGAACGTGCCGTACAGCCTGGAGCGCATTGGTGACTTCGACAGCGACTTCATCATCGACACCTATGAGGAAATGCTCGGCTCCGAGGCGAGCACCGAAGCCTTCCGTCGTTCGCCGCAATGGCAAAACCTGTTCGCGGTGAAGAGCCATCAGTTCCTGTATTTCAACCGCAGTCGCTTTGCCGACACCATGCAGGGCCTGATCGGCTCGGCCTACCTGCTGCTGTCGCATATCGGCGAGCGCGATTACAACCTGCAGGAAAAATGAGGCGTGACCGGCCCTTGCGCGCAGGCTCAATAATGGCCAATTAATGGCTCAAGGCCAGTTGATTCGCGGCCTGCGCTGCTGCAACAAGCACATAGCGGCTTATGCTTAAATAATATTAATTCTTGTTTGATAGTGAGTGCGTTTTGCGATAATTTGGTGCGCCTTATCAGTAGCGCCAAGGAATCCAGATGCTTACCGATTCGCTCAGCCGTGCAGATCAGTCACCGGTTCAAGCGGGTGTCGAGGGGCCGCTGCCCTTCGTGTTGCGTGCTCCTGTGCCAGGCGACTCCTGGCGCGATCATGCAGAGCTGATCAGGCGCGCCGTCGACAGCGACCTGCAGACCACCGGTGGCATCCTGTTTCGCGATTTCGCCTTCCGTGACGCCAACGACTTCGAGGATTTCGCCCGCAGCTTCGGTCATGAGCTGCTGACCTACGACTACGCCTCCACGCCGCGCACCAAGCTCAACAGTCGCGTCTACACCTCCACCGAATACCCCGCCCATCAGGTCATCCCGCTGCACAACGAGCAGTCCTACTCGTTGAATTGGCCGATGAAGATCTGGTTTCACTGCATCCAGGCTGCGCAGGTCGGCGGCGAAACGCCCATCGCCGACAGTCGCCTGGTCTATCAGCGCATCGACCCCGCCATCCGCCAGCGTTTCGCCGACAAGCGCCTGATGTACGTGCGCAACTACGGCAATGGCCTGGATCTCACCTGGCAACAGGCCTTCAGCACCGAAGATCGCAGCGAGGTCGAGCGCTTCTGTCGGCTTAGTCAGATCGACTTCGAGTGGAAGGACGACGGCGAACTGCGCACGCGCCAGGTCTGTCAGGCCGTCGCCCAGCACCCGGTCACCGGGGAGTGGGTCTGGTTCAACCAGGCGCACCTGTTCCACATCTCCAACCTGCCGGCGGCACTGCGCGAAACGCTGGTGTCCATCGTCGGCGAGGAGGGCGTGCCGCGTAACGTCTTCTACGGCGATGGCTCGCCCATCGAGCTGGAGGCGCTGGAGCATGTGCGCGACGTATTGCAACGCACCCAGATCAGCTTCCCCTGGCAGGCGGGCGATGCGCTGATGCTCGACAACATGCTGGTCGCCCATGGGCGCTCCACCTTCCAGGGGCCGCGCAAGGTGGTTGTGGCCATGGCCGAGCCCGCTTCGGCCGTCTGACGCCGAATGACCCTCGCAGCCACCGCCAGGGTGGCTGACCTCGAATCCGCACGATGAAGGACGACACATGCTCGATCGCCTGATGCATGACTGCTGGCTGCGCGGTATCCGCCTGTCCGCCAGCGAAGGCCGCCTGATGATTTCCGCTGCCTTGCCGGAGGCCTTGAGTGCCGAGCTGGAGCAGGAACTGCAGGCGCGCACTGCCGAGGTTCTGCCCTGGTTGCAGCGCCACCCGGACTACTTCCAGGCACGCCCGCTCAACGATAACGAGCAGGCGCTGTGGTTCCTGCAGCGTATGGAGCCGAACAGTTGCGCCTACAACATCGCTCTGGCCGGGCGGGTCAGGCCGCAGTACCTCTGGGCCGATCTGCCGCAGCGTCTGGAGCGGGCCTGGCAGACGGTACAGCAGCGTTATCCGCACCTGTGCAGTGCCTATGTCGAGCGTGATGGCGAGTTGCTGCAGTGGGACAGCCGCCCGCAGCCCAGCTCGCTGCAATGTGAAGCCTGGCAGGGCGCGGATGCGGCCAGCGTGCAACAGCGCGTGATCGAACTGGCCGACAAGCCCTTCGACCTCGCTGCCGGTGAGGTCAGCCGGCTGGTGCTGTTGAGCAACCAGTTGGGTGAGCGTGTCGAGCACACGGTGCTGCTGGGCATCCACCATATCGCCTCCGACCTGACCACCTTCGATGTGCTGTTCGCCGAGCTGTTCGCCCTGGTCGATGGCGAAGCGCTTGCCGAGGTCGATCCCGAGGCCTACCGCAACTGGTGCAGTGCCCTTCATATCCGCAGTGAGGCGATCGAGGCCGAGGAACTGGCCTGGTGGCAGGCGCAGCTGGCCGATGCTCCGACGCTGGAACTGCCCACCGATTTCGCCCATGGCAGCACCCAGGGCTTCGAGGGCGGAGAGCTGTCGTTCCATTTTGGCGCGGACGACAGCGAGCGCCTGCGTGCGGTCGCCAAGCGTCTGGGCGTGACGCCCTACGTTTACTGGTTCTCGCTGTTCCAGCAATTTCTCGGCGTGCTGTCCGGGCAGAACGATTTCGTGCTCGGCACCCCGAGCGGCTGGCGCCTGAAGCGCGAGCAGGCCGAACTGCCGGGCTATCTGGTCAACCCCTTGGCGGTGCGCTGCCGGGTGCGCCGTGAGCTTTCCAGTGCCGAATGGGTCAAGGAGGTCGCGGCCAACGTCAGGCAGACCTTGCGCCACCGTCACTATCCCTTCGCACGCCTGGCCAAGCACCTGGATCTGCCGCGGCAGATGGGCCGGGCGCCGGTGTTCCAGCACATGTTCACCCTGAACAAGGAGCGTGACGTACCCTTCGAGCGCTACATCGAGCGCATGATCGGCGAGCAGCGTGGCGCGGCCCACGAGCTGAACCTGGTGATCATCGATGACCTGCCCGAGTTCATCGGGCGCTGGCGCTACAGCAAGGCGTTGTATCGACGCGAGAGCGTCGAGCGCTTCCAGGCGCAGTTCCTGGCCCTGGTCATGGCGGCCATGGAGCAGCCGGACGTGCCGTTCGCCGAGCTGGACTGGCTGGCTGCCGAACACCGTTCGCAGTTGTCTGGCGAGGTTCTGCCGGTGCCGGAGGAAAGTGCCTGGCAGGCGTTCGTCAAACACTGCTCGGCAAAACCACGGGCCATCGCCCTGGAGGATCGGCAGGGGCAACTGAGCTACGCCGAACTGGCCAGCGCCGTGGTCGCCCGTGGCGAGCGCCTGCAAGGTTCGCTGGGCGATCGGATTGCCCTGTGCCTGCCGCGCAGCCGCGAACTGGTGATGCACATGCTCGCCGCCTGGCAGTGCGGCGCCACCTATCTGGCCCTCGACCCGCAATGGCCCGAGTCGCGTCTGCAGGATATCTGCTTGGATGCCGCGCCCAGGGTCTGCGTGGGTGAGGGCGCTCGGCCAGACTGGTTGCCAGAGCAGGTGCAGTGGCTGGCCGTGCCGGTCGAGGCACTGCTCAGCGATGCGCCACTGCGCACCGGCGTGCCAGCGGACCTGCCGGCCTACGTGGTCTACACCTCGGGTTCCAGTGGACGGCCCAAGGGCGTGGAGGTGACCCAGGGCAACCTCATTCACTACGTCAGCGCCTGCCTGGAACGCCTGCAACTGAGCAGCGATGCCAGCCTGACGAGCCTGGCCAGTTGTGCCACGGATCTGGGCCACACCGCCTTGTTCGGCGCGCTGCTCAGCGGCCGGCGCTTGCGCCTGCTGGACGAGGCGTTGGCCTTCGATGCCGAGGAGCTGGCGACGCAGCTCGGGCAGCAGCCCGTGGACATGCTGAAGATCGTGCCCTCGCACCTCAACGCCCTGCTGGTGGCCAGCGAGCCGCAGCGCCTGTTGCCGCGCCAGTGCCTGGTACTCGGCGGTGAAGCCCTGGGCGCCGACCTGCTGGCACGGGTGCGCGCCCTGAGTCCGCAACTGCGTATCGTCAACCACTACGGGCCCAGTGAAACCACGGTGGGCGTGTTGACCCACGAGGTCGAAGGCGAGGGCGACGCACCGCTCGGTCGCCCCCTGGGCAACGTGCGCATCAGCGTGCGTGGGCCGGATGGCGCCGTATTGCCGGCCGGCGTCAGCGGCGAGCTGTATATCGAGGGCGCCACCGTGGCGCGTGGTTACCTGAGTGCCAGCGAGGTCGATCGGGCGCGCTTCAGTAAGCAGGGTTACCGCACGGGCGACCGGGTGCGCCTCGATCATCTGGGACGGGTGCTGTTCCTCGGGCGCCTGGACGAGCAGGTGAAGATTCGCGGCTACCGCGTCGAGCCTTCGGAAGTGGCGGCGCAATTGCGCGCGCTAGCGCAGGTCGAGGACGTGCGCGTGCTCAACGCGCCGACGGCGCTGACCGGCAACCGCCTGGTGGCCTTCCTGGTCGCTGCCGATGGCGACCTGGCGGGTATCCAGGCCGCGTTGCAGGCACGCCTGCCGGACTACATGCAGCCGGCGCAGTGGCACTGCCTGGAGGCCATGCCGTTGCTGGCCAATGGCAAGGTCGACCGTCAGGCATTGTTGAACCTGGCCGAGCAAGCGCCACGCAGCGTCGAGGCGCGTGCCGAGCAGCCGCTGAATGCCGTGGAAAGCGCCCTGCTGGATATCTGGCGCGAGCTGCTGGGCAACCCGGATATCGGCCCCGACGACAACTTCTTCGCCCAGGGCGGCGACTCGATTCTCGGCCTGCAGATCATCGCCCGTGCGCGCCAGCAGCAGATCACCCTCACCCCCAAGCAACTGTTCGCCGAGCCCAGCGTGCGGGCGCTGGCGCGGGTGGCGCAGACGCCGCAGCGGGCCAGGCTCGAGCGCCTGCTGGCGATTGCCCGGGAGATTCTGGAAAAGCCCGATCTGCACGCCGACGACAACTTCTTCGCGGTTGGCGGCGACTCGATCCTCAGCCTGCAGATCATCGCCCGTGCCAAGCAGCAGGGCCTGCAGCTCAAGCCCAAGCAGATCTTCGAGTTCCCTTCGGTCAGCGGCTGGGCCGAGCAGGCCGTGGACCTCGCCAGTGTGGCCGAGCAGGCCAAGGCCGATAGCGCCGAGCCGAGCGCCGCTTTCCCTCTGACGCCGATCCAGGCCTGGTTCTTCGATCAGCAGCAGAACACCCCGCAATACTGGAACCAGTCTCTTTTGCTGGCCGTTCGGCAGCCGCTGGAGCCGGCGCGCCTGGCCCAGGCGCTGGCGACCTTGCTGCAGCGTCACAGCAGCCTGCGCCTGGTCTTCGAGCAGGGCGGGCAGGGCTGGCAGCAACGCTATCAGCCGCTATCGGCGGACATGGCCGGCAAGCTGCTGCAGGTGGTCGAACAACCGCTGGACGACGCGCTGCTGGAGCAGTGGCAACAAAGCTGGCAACTGGATCGCGCGCCATTGATCCGCTGGGTGTATTTCACCGGCAGCGGGCATCTGCTGTGCACGGCGCATCATCTGCTGGTCGATGCGGTGTCCTGGCAGGTGCTGCTCGAAGAGCTGGAAAGCCTGTACCTCGATCCGCAAGCCGCGCTGCCGGCGGTTTCCACGAGCTTCCATGGCTGGAGCGGGGCCTTGCAGCGGCATCGCCAGGCCGCCGAGGTATTGGCCCAGCGCGACTACTGGCAGGCGCAGTTGGCCGAGGAGGGCGAGGTCGCCCGCGACGTCAGCCTGTATGGCGAAAGCCGCACGCTGGAAACCAAGCTGTCCGTCGAGAAAACCGAGCTGCTGCTGGGCGACTGCCATGGGGCCTACGGCACCCAGGTGCAGGATCTGCTGGTCGCCGCCCTGGCTGGCGTGATCGGCCAATGGCTGGGACGCGAGCAGGTCACCCTGGAGATGGAAAGCCACGGCCGCAGTGGCTGGGAGCAGGGCCCGGATCTGTCGCGCTCGGTGGGTTGGCACACCAGCCGCTACCCCTTGGCCGTGCCCGCTGCCGAGCAACCCGAAGAGGCGATCATCGCCGCCAAGGAGGCCCTGCGCCGCGTACCGGAGCAGGGCATCGGCTACGGCCTGCTGCGCCTCGATCCCCAGCATGGGCTGGGTGCCGCTTCGCTGCTCACCTTCAACTACCTGGGGCGGGTCGACCAGTGGCTGGGTGGCTCGCGCCTGTGGCGCCTGGCGCAGCCGCTGTGCCCGGCCATGCGCGCCCCCGATACCCGTCGCACCCATCTGCTCGAGGTTACCGCCCTGGTCGACCAGGGCCAGTTGCACATCGAATGGCGCTACGCCCCGCAGGTGCATGAGCAGGCCCTGATCGGCGCACTGGCGCAGCAGTTCCAGCAGCGTATCGAAGCCCTGCTCGAACACTGCCTGGATCCCGAGGCCGGTCGCGCCACCGCTGCCGACTTCGCCGATTCGGGGCTTTCCGACGATGAATTCCTCGGCCTGCTCGAGCAACTGCAATGACCACCCCCGGCGCCCCCACATCCCCAGCCCACGGCAAGGAGACCCTCGGCATGAACGACAAGGTCAAGGCACTTTCCCGCAATATCGAGGCCATCTACCCCCTGGCGCCCATGCAGCAGGGGCTGTTGTTCCACAGCCTGATGCACCCGGGCAAGGGCATGTACCTGCTGCAGTACCGCCACGTGATGGTGCTGCCGCAGCTTGACCTGGACGCCTTCCGCCAGGCCTGGGCACAGGTGGTGGAGCGCCACGAGCTGCTGCGTACCTCCTTCGTCTGGAAGCAGCAGAAGCGGCCCATGCAGGTGGTGCACAAGCAGGTCGAACTGCCGATCGCCTACGAGGACTGGTCGGAGATCGACGAGGCCGAGCAGCAGGCGCGCCTGGAGCATCTGCTGGCCGAGGAACGCCGCGAGGGGCTGGATTTCACCCAGGCGCCGCTGATGCGCGTGCGCCTGTTCAAGCTGGCGCCGGACACCTACCAGTTCGTGCGCAGCTACCACCACATCCTCATGGATGCCTGGTGCTTCTCGATCATCATGATGGACTTCCTCGACGGCTACCGCGCCGCACGTGAAGGGCGGCGCCTGGAGTTGCCCAAGCCACGTCCGTACCGCGACTTCATCCGCTGGCTGGAACAGCAGAAGCCCGAGGATCACCAGGCCTTCTGGCAGCAGCGCCTGGCCGGCTTCGACACCCCCACCACCTTCGGTTTCGGCCATCCTGGCCGCGTGATCGATGCGCCGGAGCCGGTGGAGGATTGCGTCGAGCACCTCAGCGTCGAGCAGACCCAGGGCCTGCAACAGGCCGCCGGCCGCCTGGGCATCACCCTCAACACCCTGGTGCAGGGCGCCTGGGCCTTGCTGCTGGGGCGCTACAGTGGCAATCGCGATCTGCTGTTCGGGGTCACCGTGGCCGGGCGCCCGGTGCACATGCAGGGCATGGAGAGCATCGTCGGGCTGTTCATCAACAGCCTGCCGCTGCGCTGGAGCTGGCAGCCGCAGCAGTCCCTCGGTGCCTGGCTCAAGGCCTTGCAGGCCGAGAACCTGAGCCTGCGCGAGCATGAAAGCGTATCGCTGGCGCAGATCCAGGGCTGGAGCGAGGTGCAGCGCCAGGATCTGTTCCAGAGCCTGTTCGTCTTCGAGAACGCGCCGATCTCCGCCAGCCTGCGTCAGGGCCAGTTGGACTACCTGATCAGCGACATGGCCAACCGCACCCACACCAATTACCCGATCACCGTGGTGATCGTGCCCGGCGAGCGCCTGCACCTGCAGTTGACCTACCAGACCGACTGGTTCCTGCGCGAGGAAGTCGAGCAGATGCTGCGCCACTTCCGCACGTTGCTGCTGAATATGGGTGACACCCTGGCCCGCGATACGGACGTGCCGCTGCAACGCCTGGCCATGCTCGATGCGGCGGAGATTGCCCAGCAGCATGCCTGGGCCGCAGGTGGCCTGGCGGCGGACGAGGCGCAGTTGCAGCCGCTGTACGTCGAGCGCCTGCAACGGCAGGTGCGTCGCACTCCCGAGCGAATCGCCGTGGTGCATGGCGAGCGCAGCCTCAGTTTCGATCAGTTGAACCGCGCGGCCAACCGCCTGGCCCGTCATCTGCGCGCCAATGGCGTGCAGGACGGCGACCTGCTGGCACTGCTCGACGAGCGTGGCCTCGACCTGGTGGTGATGATCCTCGCCGTGCTCAAGGCGGGCGCCGGCTGGCTGCCGCTGGACCCGCGCAACCCGCCGCAGCGCCTGGCCCAGGTGCTCACCCAGAGCCGTTCGCCGCTGTTGATCCATGGCGCGGAGCAGAGCGACCTGGCCCAGCAGGCGCTGCAGCAGATGGCCCAGCCACCGGCAGCGATCCGCTACGAGCCGGCGGCCCTTAGCGGCTACAGCGATGCCGACCTGGACATTCCCGTGCACGGCCTGTCGCTGGCCTACTGCATCTTCACCTCGGGCTCCACCGGCACGCCCAAGGGGGCGATGGTGGCCCACGCCGGCATGCTCAACAACATCCTCGGCAAGTTGCCGGGCCTGGGCCTCGATGAAGATGACGTGATCGCCCAGAGTGCGCCGCAGTGCTTCGACATCTCCGTCTGGCAGACCCTTGCCGGCCTGGTGCTGGGTGCGCGCACGGTGATTCTCGGCGACTGCGTGATGCAGAACCCCGAGGCCCTGGCCGAGGCCATTGCGCGGCATGGCGTGAGCATTCTCGAAGCGGTGCCGTCGCTGATGCAGAGCCTGCTCGACGCCGGCCTGGAGCGCACCGCGCTGCGCTGGGTACTGGCCACTGGCGAGGCGCTGCCACCGGCGCTGGCGCGGCGCTGGTTCGAGCGCTACCCGGGCATTCCGCTGATGAACGCCTACGGGCCGGCCGAATGCTCCGACGACGTGGCCTTCCATCCGCTCACCGAGCGCCTGCCCCAGGCGCGCAGCAGCGTGCCGATTGGCCGCGCGACCCTGAACAATCGCCTGTACCTGCTGGATGCCGAACTGCAGCCGGTACCGCTTGGTGCGGTGGGTGAGATCTTCGTCGCTGGGGTGGGAGTCGGCCGTGGCTATATGGCCGACCCGGCGCGCACCGCGGCGGTGTTCCTGCCCGATCCCATCGCCAACGACGGCAGCCGCCTGTATCGCACCGGTGACCTGGCGCGCTTCCTGGCCAATGGCGAGCTGGAATACGTTGGGCGTACCGACCACCAGGTGAAGATTCGCGGCCACCGTATCGAGCTGGACGAGATCGAGGCCTGCCTGACCCGTTATCCCGGCGTGCGTGAAGCGGTGCTGCTGGCCCGTGACGACCAGCAGCGCGCCAAGGTGCTGGTGGCCTACCTGGTAGCCGAGCCGCAGCCCTCCATCGAGGCGCTGCGCGAGTTCGTCGCCGCCAACCTGCCGCCTTACATGCTGCCCAGCGCCTTCATGCTGCTCGAGCGCATGCCGCTCAACGCCAACGGCAAGATCGACCGCAAGGCCCTGCCGGCACCCGACTTCGCCGCGCAGAGCGAGGCGCGCTACCTGGCGCCACGCAGCGAGCTGGAAGTGCAGCTGGCCGAAGCCTGGCAGGGTGTGCTGGGGCTGGCGCGGGTCGGCATTCAGGATCACTTCTTCGAGCTGGGCGGGCATTCGCTGCTGGCCACCCAACTGATCGGCCAGATCGGCAAGCTCAGCGGCAAGGAGCTGCCGCTGCGCGTGGTCTTCGAGCGCCCGACCATCGCCGCCATGGCCGAGTGGCTGGAGCAGCAGGAGGTCGGCGAGAGCAACACGCCGAAGCGCCTGCCGCGTCCGCAGAGCCTGCCGCTGTCGTTCGCCCAGCAACGCCTGTGGTTCCTCCAGCAGTTACAGCCGCAAAGTCCGGCCTACAACCTGGCCGGCGCGGTGCGCCTGAGCGGCGACCTGCATATCGCTGACCTGCAGGCGGCCTTGCAGGCCCTGGTCGATCAGCACGAAATCCTGCGTTCCCGTTTCGTCAGCGACGGCGGCGAGCCGGTGCAGGTCATCCTCGCCAAGGCCGAGCTGGCCCTGCCACTGATCGAGGTGGCCAGCGAGGCCCAGTTGCACGAGCTGCTGCGCCAGGACGCGATGGCGCCGTTCGCCCTGGACAGCGCGCCGCTGCTGCGCGCCTGCCTGTATCGCCTGGGCCCGCAGGCACACGTGCTGGCGCTCAATTGCCACCATATCGTCGCCGATGGCTGGTCGCTGCAACTGATCATCGACGGCCTCTGTGCCCATTACCGCGAGCTGCGCCAGGGACGTAAGCCGGCGTTGGCCGAGGCGCCGATGCAATACGCCGACTATGCCCTGTGGCAACGCCAGTGGATGGACAGCGCCGCCTGCCAGAGCGAGCTGGCCTACTGGCGCGAGCAGTTGTCCGGCGAGTTGCCGGTGCTCGAACTGGCAGCGGACTTCCCCCGTCCGGCCCATGCCAGCCAGGCTGGCGGGCGTGTCGAGCAGCGCCTGCCGGATGAGCTGGCGGCGCGCTTGCGGGCCTTCAGCACAAGCCACGGCTGGAGCAACTTCATCCCCATGCTCTGCGCCTTCCAGCTACTGCTGCGCAGCCGCAGCGGCGAGCACGACATCCTGGTCGGGGTGCCGGCCGCCAACCGTCATCATGCGGCGTTGCAGCCGCTGGTGGGCTGCTTCGTCAATACCCTGGTGTATCGCCAGAAGCTTTCCGGCACGGCCAGCCTGTTGCAGCACATGAACGCCTTGCAGGCCCTGTCGGTGGCGGTGCAGTCGCACCAGGACCTGCCCTTCGACTACCTGATCGAACAGCTCGGCGTGGCCCGTCAGGTCAGCTACAACCCTCTGTTCCAGGCCATGTTCAACTACTTCCCGGGCCATGCCCTGGAGCGTTTCGAGCTGACCGACCTGATCGCCGAGCCCCTCGACAATCGCCCGGACAGCGCCCTGTGCGACCTGCATCTGGACGTGCGCGACAGCGAGCACGGCATTGCCCTCAGTCTGCAGTACAGCAGCGAGCTGTTCCGCGAGCAGACCGCCCAGGCGATGCTCGATCAGTACCTGGCGCTGCTCGATGCCGTGCTGGAACAACCGCAACAGGTGCTCGGCGAGCTCGCCTGGCAGCCCGAGCAGCGCGCGCTGGCCCGCTTGCACGGCGAGCCTGTGCTGGGCCGCGAAGACATCCTGCAGGCCTTCGCCCGGCAGGTCGTCGAGCAACCCGAGGCCATCGCCGTGCAGGCCGGCCAGCAGAGCCTGAGCTATGCCGAACTGAACCAGGCGGCCGAACGCCTGGCTGCTGCCTTGCAGGCCCGTGGTATCGGCGCCGAGGATCGCGTGGCCCTGCGCCTGCCGCGCGATGCGCGGCTGCCCATGGCCATGCTGGCCATCCTCAAGGCAGGCGCCGCCTATGTGCCGCTGGCCGAGGACACCCCGGCCGAGCGCGGCCGCTATATCCTTGCCCACGCGCAGCCACGGCTGTGCCTGAGCAATGCCGAGGCCCTGGCGGAACTGGCCGAGTGGGGCAGCGATGTCGAGTTGCTGGATATCGATGCGTTGAGCAGCAGCGAGCCCTACCGCGCGCCCAGCGTACATCCTGCCCAGCTCGCCTATGTGCTCTACACCTCGGGTTCCACCGGCCAGCCCAAGGGTGCGGCCATCGCCCGTGGCAACCTGATGAACCTGATGCTCGGCGTGCAGCAGGTGCTGCCGTTGACGGCGCAGGACAAGGTGCTGGCACTGACCACCGCAACCTTCGATATCGCCATCGTCGAGCTGCTGCTGCCGCTTGGTCGCGGGGCCAGCATCCTGCTTGCCGACCGTGAGCAGGCACGCGACCCGCAAGCCCTCGACCGCCTGATCGAGGCCGGCCAGCCGACGGTGATGCAGGCCACGCCAGCCACCTGGCGCATGCTGGTGGCACATACCCAGCGCAGTTGGCAGGGCGTGCGCGCCATTTCCGGTGGCGAGGCCCTGCCAACCGCGCTGGCCGAGGCCATGGAGCGCCGTGGCGCCCGGGTGATCAACGGTTACGGGCCGACCGAGGCCACCGTCTACAGCACCTTCGAGCCGCGCCAGGGCGAGAGCTGCGGGGTGGAGGTGCCGATTGGCAAGCCCGTGGTCAATACCGCCGCCTACGTGCTGGATGCCGATCTGCAACCCGTGGCGCCGGGCGTGTCCGGCGAGCTGTACCTGGCCGGTGCCAACCTGGGCCGTGGCTATTTCGCCGCGCCTGCGCTGAGCGCGGCGAGCTTCCTGCCCGATCCCTTCGTGCCCGGCGCGCGCATGTACCGCACCGGCGACCGTGTGCGGCGCAATGCCAATGGCAGCCTGGACTACCAGGGGCGCCTGGATTTCCAGGTCAAGCTGCGTGGCTTCCGTATCGAGCTGGGCGAGATCGAGGCGCTGTTGGCGCGCGTCGCCGGGGTGCGCGAAGCGGCGGTGGTGCTGCTCGGCAGCGGCGACAGTGCGCGCCTGGTGGCCTACTACTCTGTCACCCAGTCGGAGGGCGAGCTGACTGATGCCGTGCTGCGCGAGCAACTGGCGCAGCACCTGACGGATTACATGCTGCCGAGCCAGTTCGTGCGCCTCGACATGCTGCCGCTGAGCCCCAGTGGCAAGGTCGAGCGCAAGGCGCTGCCGGCGCCCACGCAACATGAAGGCCAGCGCGACGGCGAACTGAGCCAGCCATGGGAGGCGCAACTGGCTGAACTCTGGTGCGAGCTGCTCGGTTGCAACGCGGTGGGCGCCAGCGACAACTTCTTCGCCCTCGGCGGCCATTCGCTGCTGGCGGCACGGCTGGTGGCGCGCATCGCCGAGCGCCATGGGCGGCAACTGCCGCTGCGCAGCGTGTTCGAGTGCCCGACCCTGGGCGCACTGGCGGCCAGCCTGGCCACTGCCGAGGGTGCAGACGAAAGCATCCTGCGGCCATTCGGCGAGGCGCCGGCGCCGCTGCATTTCACCCAGCAGCGGCTGTGGTTCCTCGACCGCTTGCAGGGCGATACCCAGGCCTACCACCTGTCCCTGGCCATGCACCTGCACGGCACCCTGCAAGCCGATGTACTGGAACGCGCCCTGGCGCAACTGGTGCAGCGCCAGCACAGCCTGCGCAGCGTGTTCAGCGAGACGGACGCAGGCGCGCGGCAGCAGGTCGTGCAGTGGCACGGCCCGCTGCTCAGCGTCGCACCCTTGCAGCAGGATGTGCATTCGCCGGCCTTCGCCCGCACCCTGAGCGAGGAAGCGCAACGCGCCTTCGATCTGAGCGCGACGCCGCTGTGGCGGGTGCGGTTGTACCAGGGCGAGGGGCAGGGCGTGTTGCAGGCCACCTTGCACCACATCATCGCCGATGCCCGTTCGCTGGAGATCTTCTTCGACGAACTGCAACGCCTCTACCAGGCCGAGTTGAACGGAGCCCAGGCGGCGCTGGCGCCGCTGCCGCTGCAGTTCAGCGATGTCGCCGCCAGTTGGCAGAGCCCGGCCGGCCAGGCGCGCATCGACGCCCAACTGGACTACTGGCGGCAGGCCCTGGCCGGCGAACCGCCGGTGCTGGATCTGCCCACCGACCTGCCGCGTCCTGCCGAGCAGGGCTACCATGGGCGACGCCTGCGTTTCGAGCTGCCGGTCGAGCTGGTCGAACGCCTGCGCAGCACCGCGCAGCGCCATGGCCTGACCGCCTTTGCGCCGCTGCTGGCGGCCTGGAAGGTGCTGCTGGCCAGGCATTCCGAGCAGCGCGAGTTGTGGATCGGCCTGCCGGTGGCGCAGCGTCAGCAGGCGCACACCGACAACCTCATCGGTTATTTCGCCAGCACCCAGGTGCTGCGCAGCCAGATCGATCCGCTGCAACCGGTAGCCTCGTTCTGGCAGATGTTGCAAAGCACCCACCTGGCCGCCCAGCAGCACGGCGACGTGCCCTTCGAGCGGCTGGTGGAGGCCTTGCAGGTACGCCGCGACCTCAGCCACACCCCGCTGTTCCAGGCGCTGTTCAACCTGATCCAGCGCGACGACGTGGCGGCGGTAGGCCAGGGCTTCGCCGGCCTGCCGACGCAGCGCCTGGATGTCGAGAGCGACAGTGCCCTGGTGGACATCGGCCTGCATATCGAACAGCACGGCAGCGCCTGGCACTGCGTGCTGGAGTACAACACCGAACTGTTCGTCGCCAGCACCATGCAACGCTACGCCGACGAGTACCGTCATCTGCTCGACGGCATGCTGGCGCGGCCCGAGGCGCGGCTGTGGGACATCGACCTGGCCAATGCCGATCACGCCCTGACCCGCCGCCCGTGGAACCTGCCGGCGCACGCGCTGAGCGAAACCGAGGATCTGATCGCCCGCTTCGAGCGCCAGGCGCAGCGCACCCCGGATGCGCTGGCGGTGGATTGCCAGGAGCAGCGCTACAGCTATGCCCAGCTCAATGCCCTTAGCAACCGCCTGGCCCACTGGCTGCGCACCCAGGGTGTCGGTTGCGACGACCTGGTCGCCCTGTGCCTGACCCGTGGGCCCTGGCTGCTGCCCAGCATCCTGGCGATCCACAAGGCGGGCGCGGCCTACCTGCCGCTGGATCCGCAGCAACCGGGCGAACGCCTGCGTTTCATCATCGAGCATGCGCGGCCGGCGCTGGTGCTCAGCGAGCGGGGCTGCGCCGAGGTACTGGGTGCTGTCGACAGCGCGCTCGTCGAGCAGCAGCCGCTGGCCGAGCAGCCGTCGCATGACCTGGGATTGCCGGTGGCGCCGCAGCAGCGTGCCTACGTGATCTACACCTCGGGCTCCACCGGCACGCCTAAGGGCGTGCAGGTCACCCGTGGCAACCTGAGCAACCTGCTTGCCGGCCTCGACCGCCAGTTGCCGCTGAGCGCCGAGGACGTCTGGCTGGCCAGTACCACCTACGCCTTCGATATGTGCAAGCCGGAGCTGTTCCTGCCACTGCTCAAGGGCGCGGCCATCCTCCTGGCGCGCCGCGAGCAGGTGGTCGATGGTCACCGCCTGTTCGAGCTGCTGCGCCGTGCCACGGTGTTCCAGGCCACCCCGGCGGGCTGGCAGCTCCTGCTGGAAACCGGTCGTGACGACTGGCCGGCCCTGCGCGGCCTGATCGGCGGCGAAGCGGTGCCGGCCGAGCTGGTCAAGGTGCTGCAGGCCAGGGGTGTGCAACTGATCAACGCCTATGGCCCGACGGAAACCACCGTCTGGTCGACCACCCAGGCGCTGCGTGAGGTGCCGGCCGGCGTCGCCGATATCGGCATGCCGTTGCTCAACACCCGTTGCTACGTACTCGACGAATGCCTGCGGCCGGTGCCGCTGGGCAGCACCGGCGAGCTGTACATCGCCGGCAGCGGCGTGACCCGTGGCTACCAGCGTGCGCCGGCGATCACTGCGGCGGCGTACCTGCCCGATCCGTTCGCCCGCGAGCCAGGTAGCCGCATGTACCGTACCGGCGACCTGGTGCGCCGACGCGGCGACGGGCGCCTGGCCTATGTCGGCCGTGCCGACTTCCAGGTCAAGGTGCGCGGCTTCCGTATCGAACCGGGGGAGATCGAATCGCTGCTGCGCCGTTACCCCGGCGTGGAAGAGGCGGTGGTCATGTGTGACTCGCGCAGCCACAGCCTGTTCGCCTGGCTGCAGGCCGCGAGCCCGGTCGACGAGGCGGCGCTGCGCCGTCATCTGGAAAGCCTGCTGCCGGCCTACATGGTGCCGGCCGGTTTCATCCAGCTACCGCGCTTCGCCCTCAATGCCAACGGCAAGATCGACCGCAAGGCCCTGCCGGCGCCACAGGCGCAGGCCGAGCAAGGGGTGGCGCCACGCACGGCGCTGGAGCGCGAGCTGGCCGAGCTGTGGCAGGAGCTGCTCGACCTGCCGCAAGTCGGCGTGCTCACCAGCTTCTTCGAGCTCGGTGGCCATTCGCTGCTGGCGATGCGCCTGATGACCCGGGTGGAGAGCCGCTTCGGCGTCAAGGTCGAGCTGCGCAGCCTGTTCCATAACCCGACCATTGCCGGCCTGGCCGAACAGATCGAAAACCCGCAGCGGCCTTCGACCGACCAGGCACTGGATGAGATGCAGCGTTTGCTGGCAGAGATGGAAGACTGAAGATGAATGCGACCAACCAACAGGCCTTTGTCGAGATCGCCCAGCGCCTGGCCTCGCTACCGGCGGACAAGAAGCAGCTGTTCCGCCAGCGCCTGGCCGAGAAGGGCATCGATAGCTGGCGCCTGCCCATCGTCCCGGCTGCGGGCGTGGAGGGTGAAGCCGTTCCGCTGGCCCATGCGCAACTGCGTTTTCTCTCGGCCGATGCCCTGAGCAGTCGGGCGCTGTACAACCTCTGCTCGGTGCTGCGTTTCGATGGACGGCTGGATCTGGCCTGCCTGCAGCAGGCCATGCAGCAACTGGTGGAGCGCCACGCCATCCTGCGTACCCGCTACGTGACCGATGCCGAGGGCCGCTTGCAGGCACACTGCGAGCCCTGGACGGCGGGCCTGCCGGCGGTCGAGCCGTTGCCGCCACAAGCCGTTGCCGGTCCACAACAGTGGTGCGCCGACGAATATGACCGACAACTGGCCGAGCCCTTCGACCTGAGCCGCGAGATGCCCTGGCGCTGGCGTGTGTTCAGCGATGCCGAGCAGGGCAGCACCTGGCTGTTCTTCACCATCCACCACGTCGCCTACGACGCCTGGTCGGCCCAGCAACTGACCCGCGAGCTGGCCGAGGGCTACCGTGCCCTGAGCCTGGGGGAGCCACCCCAGTTGCCGCCGCTCGATATCCAGTACGCCGACTATGCCGCCTGGGAGCACGAATGGCTGGCCAGCGATGCCTGCCGCGGGCAGCTCGAATACTGGCGCAGCCAGTTGGCCGATGCGCCCGGCCCGTTGGCACTGCCCTACGATCATCCGCGCCCGCCCGCCAACCAGCGTCGCCACAGCGGCGCGGTAAAGGTACGCGAACTGCCGGCTGCCTTGTCGGCGCAGGTGGATGCGGCCATCCGCGAGCAGGGCGTGACCCTGTACATCTTCGGCCTGACCGCCTTCGCCTGCCTGTTGGCACGCTACAGCGGCGAGCGCGATCTGTGCCTGGGCACCTCGGTGGCGCAACGCGATCGCCCCGAACTGGCGCCTCTGATCGGGCCGTTGCTCAATACCCTGGTGATTCGCCAGCGCCTGGAGGCTGACCCGGACTTTCGCAGCGCCTTGCTGCGCACCCGTGACAGCGTGGCGGCGGCGTTCGACCAGCAGACCCTGCCGTATGAAAAGGTGCTCGAAGTCCTCGACCGGCCCCGCTCCAGCCCGTTGTTCCAGGCCATGTTCGTGCAGGTCGAGCTGCCGGAAAGCCGCACCCTGAGCTTGCCAGGCGTGAGCGTCGAGGTGCTCGACCCGCCGCAGCGCCATGCCCGTTTCGACCTCACCCTGCGCCTGCTGCGCTGCGCCGACCAGCGCCTGCGCTGCGAGCTGGAATACAGCGACGAGCTGTTCGAGGCGGCCACCATCGAGCAACTGCTCGACGATCTGCAGGCCATCCTGCAGGACGCATCAAGCAATCCCGAACAGCGTCTGTCGGCGCTGCGCCTGGCTTCGCCGCGCAGCGAGCTGCATGGCCCGGCGCTGGACGCCACTGTCGAGCCGCTGGATCGCCAGGTGCAGCAATGGGCCGCGCGCACGCCGCCGGCGCCCGCCCTGTGCGATGCCCGGCAATCGCTGGCCTATGGCGAGCTGGGCAATGCCGTACAGGCCCTGGCGCTGCGCCTGGCCGAGCAGGGCGTCGGCCCGGGCCAGGTAGTCGCCCTATGCATGCCGCGCAGCGCCGAGCAGGTGCTGGCCATGCTGGCCTGCTGGCAACGGGGTGCCATCTGCCTGTTTCTCGACCCGGCGCAGCCCGTGCAGCGCTTGCAGCAACTGCTTGAAAGCAGCGCGGCGAGCCTGCTGCTGACCCTGGCCGAGGCGCCGGCGCTGAACGCCGCGGTCGCGCGCCTGCAACTGGGCGCCGCCGATCTTGCCGCGCCCGCCCCGCAGCAGCCGGTGGCCAGCCTCAGCCAGCCCGAGCAGGCCGCGTACCTGATCTACACCTCGGGCTCCACCGGCCAGCCCAAGGGCGTGCTGGTCAGCCATGCCAACCTCGCGCACTACGCCACTGCCGTCAGCCAGCGCCTGCAGGCCAGCGCGGGCAGCCGTTGGGCGACCCTGGCCACGGTGGCCGCCGACCTCGGCCTGACCTGCGTTTTCGCTGCCTTGCACTCAGGTGATCCGCTGATCCTGCCGGATGCCGCGCTGGCCTTCGATCCACCCGGCTGGGCCGATTTCCTGGCGCAGCATCCCGTGGACTGCCTGAAGATCGCCCCTTCGCATTTGCGCGGCCTGCTGGCGCTGGACGACGCCCGACGGGTACTGCCGCGTCGCTTGCTGATCCTCGGCGGTGAAGGCTTCGATGCGGCGCTGTTCGCCCGCATTCGCGAGCTGGCGCCGGAGCTGCGTGTGTTCAACCACTATGGGCCGTCGGAAACCACCGTCGGTGTGGTCTGTGGCGAGGTGACGGAGGCCGGGCAGGGTGTTTACCTGCCGCTGGGCCATTCGCTGGCCGGTGCCGAGCTGCGTATCGTCGATACGGCGGGCCAGCCGGTGCCGCACGGCGTGGCGGGCGAGCTTCTGCTCGGCGGCCCGCAGGTCGCTCTGGGCTATCTCGGCCAGCCCGAAGCCACGGCTACTGCTTTTATCGAGGACGCAGGGCAGCGTTTCTACCGCAGCGGTGACCGCGTGCGCCTGGATCACCATGGGCGTCTCTTGTTCCTCGGGCGCCAGGACGACCAGGTGAAGATTCGCGGTTTCCGCGTCGAGCCCGGCGAGGTCAGCGCCTGGCTGGGTCGGCAGTCGCGGGTGCGTGACGCCGCCGTGCTGGCGCGCGAGATCCAGGGCCGTCTGCAACTGGTGGCCTATGTTGCGCCGCGCCTGAACCCGGACGAGCTGAGCGCCCTCCAGGCACAGGCCAGGGCGCAACTGCCCGAAGCGCTGCAACCGGCCTACTGGTCGAGCCTGGACGCCTTGCCGCTGACCGCCAACGGCAAGCTGGATCGCCGTGCCTTGCCCGAGCCGCAAACCAGTGTGGTCGTGGATGAGAGTGGGCAGGCGCCGCAGAGTACCAGCGAGGTGCTGCTGGCGCGGCTGTGGTGCCAGGTGCTGGGGTGCGCCTCGGTCTGTCGCCAGGATGATTTCTTCGCCCTCGGCGGCGACTCGATTCTCAGCCTGCAACTGATCGGCCTGGCCGCACGCGAAGGGCTGCGGCTGCAACCGCGCGACGTGCTGGAACAATCGACCCTGGCGGCCATGGCGGCGAGTGCCGACTGCCGCGCGCAGCCGCGCCTGGCCAGTATCCTGGCGGCCTTCCGCGAATTGCTCGGCCAGCCGCAACTGGGGCTGGACGACGACTTCTTCGCCGCTGGCGGCGATTCGATCCTCAGCCTGCAACTGATCGCCCGGCTGCGCCAGGCGGACCTGCGCCTGATGCCGCGCCAGTTGCTGGAAAACCCCACGCCACGGCAACTGGCGGCTGCGCTGGAACCAGCGTCTGCCACCCGAAATGAGCCAGTAGAGGCGCCGCCCGCGCAGGTAAGCACCGTGGCGCGCCTGTCCCATGCCCAGGAGCGGCTGTGGTTCATGCAACAGCTCGAACCTGAGGCGACCGCCTACAACGTCACGCAACTGCTGGCCGTGCATGGCGAACTGGACGTACCACGCCTGCGCAGTGCCTGCCTGAGCCTGATCGACCGGCACGAAGCCCTGCGTTGCCGCTTCTTCGAGGACAACGGGCAGGTGCGTCAGCGCCTGGACGCGGCGCCCGAGACCAGCTTCGCCCTGCACGATCTGCGTGCAGCGTCGGCTGAGGCGTGCGAGGCGGCGATTGCCCAGGCCGCGCAGCGGGTCTTCGACCTGGCCCAGGGGCCGCTGGTGGCCATCGACCTCTTCCAGTGCGCGGAGGACGACTATCGCCTGCTGTTCAATGCCCACCATATCGCCGTGGACGGTTGGTCCATGGGGCTGCTGGTACAGGATCTGGCCAGTCTCTACGTAGGTCGCCAGGCGGCGCCGGGCACGGGCCTGCTGCAGGTGATCGAAGCGCAGCGCCAGGCGCTGGAAGGGGATGCCGGCCAGGCACTGCTGGATTACTGGCAGCAGCGCCTGCAGAGCTTGGGCGATGAGCCGCTGACCCTCAGCGAAAGCCCGCGCCCGGCGCTGCAGGCCTATGCCGGTGCCCGTGAGCAGTTCCCGTTACCGGGCGAACTGACCTCGGCACTTGCGGCCCGCGCCAGGCAGCTTGGGGTGACCCCATTCGTGCTGTATTTCGCCGCGCAGCAACTGCTGCTGTGGAAACATTCCGGGCGCCGCGATTTCGCCATCGGCCTACCGGTGTCCGGGCGCGAAGCGGCGGACAGCCAGGCGCTGGTCGGCCTGTTCGTCAACACCCTGGCCTACCGCGTGCAGCTCGACGAGCGGGAAAGCCTGGAGCATTTCCTGCAGCGCCTTGGCCAGCGCCTGGCCGATGACCGGGCCCATGAGCAACTGCCGTTCGAGCGCCTGCTCGAGGTGCTCCAGGTCGAGCGAAGTCTTGACCGCACACCCTTGTTCCAGACCCTGTTCAACTATCAGGTGGATCACCTCGGCGAGCGCAACCTGCACCTGCCAGGCGTTACGGTCGCGCCGCTGGCGCTGCCGCAGGGGGCGGTCAGCGCCAAATTCGACCTCACCTTCAACCTGTTCAGCCAGGGCCGTGGCGAGGAGACCAGCAGCCAACTGATCGTCGAATACGCCACCGCGCTGTTCGACCCGGCGCGCATCCAGTGCCTGGTGGACGACTACCTGGGCGTGCTGGCCAGCCTGGCGCATCTGGATCTGCAGCGGCCGCTGCTGGACTTGCCCCTGGCGTCGGTTCAGCGCTTGCAGCGTGCTGGCGACGCTGCCGAGCTGGATGTCGAGGCGGATTTCGTGACCCGCTTCGAACTGCAGGCCGCCTTGCATCCCGAGCGCACTGCGCTGTTCTGCCGCGACCGGCAATTGAGCTATGGGCAGTTACACGTGCAGGCCAACCAGCTTGCGCACTGGCTGCTGAGCCAGGGTGTAACGGCAGAATCGACTGTTGCCTTCTGCCTGCCGCGCGACGAGCGCCTGCTGGTCTGCCTGCTGGGCATCCAGAAGGCCGGGGCGCAGTACCTGCCGCTCGACCCCAGCCATCCGCCTGCGCGGCAGGCCGCTATCCTGCAGCGGGCACGGCCGCACCTGTTGCTGTGCGAGCGTGAGGATGAACACTTCCCGGCCGAGCTGCGTTGTCAGCGCTGGCAGGATCTGGCCTTGTCGGCGCAGCCGGTCGATTCCCCTGCGCTGCCGAGGTACCTGCAGCAACTGGCCTACACCCTCTACACCTCCGGCTCCACCGGCCAGCCCAAGGGCGTGCAGATCAGCCGGGGCAACTTCGCCAACTTCCTCCTGGCGATGGAGCGCGCCTTGCCGCTGGACGGCGTGCAGCGCTACCTGGCGCTAACCACCGTGACCTTCGATATCAGCGGCCTGGAGCTGTGCCTGCCACTGGTACGCGGGGCCAGCGTGGTGCTCGCCGATGACGAGCAACGCCAGGACCCGCTGCTGCTGGCGCAACTGATCCGTGAGCGTGAGGTGGAGCTGATCCAGGCCACCCCGGCGACCTGGGCCATGCTGCTGCAGGGCGACCGCCAGGTGCTGGCCGGGCGCATCGCCCTGGCCGGTGGCGAGGCGCTGGCGGCGGAAATGGCGACCGAGCTGCGCCAAGTCGTGGCCTGCCTGATCAACGTCTATGGGCCGACCGAGACCAGCGTCTGGTCGACCCAGACGCCGGTAAATGAGCTGAGCCAGCCGGTGGTGCCCATTGGCCGGCCGCTGCTCAACACGCGCTGCCATGTGCTCGACGAGTTCCTCTGCGAGGTTCCGCCGGGCCGTGCCGGCGAGCTGTATATCGCAGGCGAAGGGCTGGCCCGTGGTTATGCCGAGCAGCCTGGGTTGACCTCCGAGCGTTTTATCGCCGACCCGTTCGGCACAGGCGGGCGCCTGTACCGCACCGGTGATCTGGCGCGCTGGCAGGCCGACGGCCAGTTGTATTACCTGGGCCGCAGCGACGATCAGATCAAGCTGCGCGGCTTCCGTATCGAGCTGGGCGAGATCGAGGCGGCGCTGCTTGGTCACCCGGGGGTCGCCCAGGCAGTGGTGGCGGTGCAGGGCGAGCGCCTGGCCGCGTTCTGGGTCGCGCAGCCTGGCGCCGAGCCGAGCGCAGACGCGCTGCGCGAGCATCTGCAGGAGCGCCTGCCGGTGTATATGCTGCCAACCCATCTGCAAGCGCTGGACACCCTGCCGCTCAACAGCAATGGCAAGGTGGATCGCAAGCAATTGCCGCAGCTACGCAACCAGTCGCATCCGCCAGCAGGCAAGGCGCAGCGGCCGATAAGCGCCAGCGAGGCGTTGCTGAGCGAGATCTGGGGGCAGGTGCTGCAGCTCGAGCAGGTGCCGCTCGATGGGCACTTCTTCCAGCTCGGCGGGCATTCGCTGATGGCCGCACAGGTGCGTTCGCGGCTGCGCGAGCAGGGATTCGAGGTGCCGCTGCGCTGGCTGTTCGAGACGCCCTTGCTGACCGAACTGGCGGCGCGCCTGGAGACCCAGGCCGCCGCCATCGACCCGGCTACATTGAGCATCGCGCGGGTCGATCAGCAGCTCGATCAGCCGCTGTCGCCCGCCCAGCAACGGGTCTGGCTGATGCAGCAACTGCAGCCGGACGACAGCAGTTTCAACATGAGCAGCAACGTGCGTCTGCGTGGCCAGCTCGATGTCGAGGCGTTGCAGCGTGCCTTGCAGCGCGTGGTACGGCGCCATGCGATCCTGCGCACCACTTACCACCAGCAGCAGGGCGAGGCGCGCCAGCGTATCCATGAGCAGTCGACGCCGAGCCTGCCGCTACAGGTCGTGGACGAGGCGCAGTGGGCGCAGGCTGCCCACGAGCTGGCCACACGCCCGTTCGACCTGAGCGTCGAGGCGCCGCTGCGCGCGGTGCTCTATCGCCTGGGCGAGCAGGAGCATGTGCTGCAACTGGTGCTGCACCATATCGCCTCCGATGGCTGGTCCGGCTCGGTGCTGATCGGTGAGCTGGTCGACGGCTACGAGGCCTATAGCCAGGGCCGGCTGCCGGTGGAGCGCGAGCTGGCGATCCAGTACGTCGACTATGCCGCCTGGCAGGTTTCACCGGCGCTGCGCGCCCGTCAGCGCCAGGGTCAGCAGTTCTGGCATCATACCCTGGCCGGCATACCAGGCCAGGTGCCGTTGCCGTTCGACTTCCCGCGCGGCGAGCGCGATAGCAGCGGTGGTGCGGCACTGGACTTCCAGTTGCCGGCGGCGACGCTGGCACGCCTGGAGGCCTTGCAACGGGACAGCGGCGTGTCGCTGTTCATGCTGCTGCTGACCGTGTATGCCGCCGTGCTGCAGCGCGAAACCCAGGGTCGCGATCTGGTCATCGGCACCGACGTGGCCAACCGTGAACACCCGGCCACCGAGGCGCTGATCGGCTTCTTCGTCAACCTGCTGGCCCTGCGTATCCGGGTGCAACCGGAACTGAGCTTCCGAGAGCAGGCCGCCTTGGTGCGCGATGTCTGCCTGGATGCCTTCGCCTGGCAGGACACGCCATTCGAGCAGGTGGTGGAATGCCTCGACCTGCCGCGCGTGGCCAACCAGCACCCGCTGCTGCAGACCCTCTTCGTGCTGGACAACACGCCGCGCCAGCCGCGTCGCCTCGGCGACCTCGAAGTGACGCCGCTGACGGGTGAACAACAACACTCCAAGTTCGACATGGCGCTGTTCGCCAGTGCCGACGGCGATGCCCTCAGCCTGCGCTGGGTGTACCGCACCAGCCTGTTCCGCCCAGCCACCATCGAGCGTTTGCGCGACAGCTTCCTGGCGCTGCTCGACGCTGCGCTGGGCGCGCCGGACAGCCCCATCGACGCCTTACCTCTGCCTTCCAAGGGAGCCGCTGCCATGTCCACCCCCACGGACAACCCGTTGCAACGCAAGATGAGCAAGCTCGGCAAGCTGCGCCAGAACGGCCCGGCTGCCGCTGCCACACCGATCGAAACCCGGCCGCTGCGTGCCGGCTCCAACTTCCCCCTGCTGGTGCAACTGCGTGAGCGCGAGTTGGCCCCTGCGGTGTGGGCCGAAGCCAATCGCGAGCAGGTCGAAGGCTGGCTGCGCGAACATGGCGGGATTCTTTTCCGCGGCTTCGATCTGCCCACCCCGGCAGCCTTCGAGCAGTTCTGCCAGGCCTTGTGCCCGGAGCTGTACGGCCAGTACGGCGACCTGCCGAAGAAGGAGGGTGGCAACAAGATCTACAAGTCCACGCCCTATCCGAAGGACCGCATGATCATGTTCCACAACGAGAGCGCCCACCAGCATCGCTGGCCGCGCCGCCAGTGGTTCTATTGCGAGACGCCGGCTGCCAGCGGCGGCGCCACGCCCATCGTCGACAGCCGCGAGGTGTACCGCGAGCTGCCTGCCTGGCTGCAGGACAAGTTGCGCTGCAAGCAACTGATGTACGTGCGCAATTTCAGCGCCAGCCTGGATGTCAGCTGGCAGCACTTCTTCCAGACCGAGGAGCGCGCCGAGGCCGAGCGCATCTGCCGCGAGGGCGGGATCGAGTTCGAGTGGCGCGGCGCCAACGAACTGCACACGCGCCAGGTGTGCCCGGCGGTGATCCTCCACCCGCTGACCGGCGATGCCAGCTTCTTCAACCAGATCCAGCTTTACCATCCGGCGTTTCTCGATGCCGATATCCGTGAGCAATTTCTCAAGGGGCGCGACAGCGTCATGCCCCGGCAGGTGTTCTACGGTGATGGCAGCGAGCTGGAAGACGCCGCCATCGAGGCGATCAATGCCGCCTACGAGCGTTGCGCGGTGCGCTTCGACTGGCAGCGCGGCGATGTGGTGATGCTCGACAACATGCTCGCCGCCCATGCCCGCGACCCCTTCGAGGGCGAGCGGCGCATCGTCGTCGCCATGGGCGACATCTATCGCCGCGATCAGGTCGCAGCGGCACCGGCCACGGCCGAGCAAAACGCTCTGGAGATGACGCCATGATGGACCTTGGTCTGCCTCTTTCCCCGGCCCAGAAGCAACTGGCCGAAGCCAACCCGCAGGGGTATCGCTGGGTGCGCATGGCGCTCGCCGGTGTTGCCCCGGAGCGGGTCGAGCAACGTCTGCGTGATCTGTTGAACAGCCATGAGGCGCTGCGCCTGCGCTATCAGCGCCCACTCGGTGCTACTGGTTTGCGCCAGCGCGTGGCCGAGCCGGGCGAATTGCGCCTGGACTGGCGCCAAACCGCTGCCGGCACCGATGCGGCGGCCTGGCAGCGCGACGCCCAGGCCCAGTGCCAGGCGCAGCAGCCCGACCTGCTGGCCTGGTGGCGCGACGAGCAGCTATGGCTGGCAGTGCCGGCCTACTCGCTGGACCTGCGCAGCCTCGAGCAACTGCGCCGTGAGCTGCTGGGGCAGGGCGCGGCAGCGCAGGCCGAACCGATGCAGTACAGCGATTACGCCGAGTGGATCGCCGGCCTGCAACTGGACGAGGACGCCGAGCAGGGCATGCAGTTCTGGCGCAACCTGGCCTTGCAGGAGGTGCCGGGGCTGCGCCTGATCGAACGCTATGGCATGGCCAGCGGTGCCCGTGGCTGCGTGCAGCAGGCGCTCGATCCTGCATTGCGTTCTGCCGTGCAGACACTGGCCGAGGGCGAAGCGCTGACCGTCGAGCCGCTCGCCCTGGCAGCCTGGGGTGCCTTGCTCGGCCGCCTGAACGGTCAGCGCCATGCGCAACTGGGCCTGCAGCACGACCCGCGTGACGACTATGAGGAACTGCAGGGCGCCTACGGGTTGTTCGAGCAGACCCTGCCCATGCAGGTGCATCTGTCCGAGCACGCCAGCTGGGTCAGCCTGGCCCGGCAACTGGCCCGGCAACTGGAAAACGCCGTGCTCTGGCAGGAGTATCTCGGCCAGGCCGAGCTGCTGCCGGAGTGGCGCGCCAGCTATCAGGCCGGGCTGCGCGTGCAGCATCTGGCCGAGGTAGAGGCGCTGCAGGCCCTGTCCTTCGACACACCGGTGGAGCTGCAGCTGCACTGGCTGCTGGATGAGTCCGGCCAGGGCCAGTTGGCGCTGGTGTACGACAGCGGGCTGTATCGCCGTGAGCAGATGCAACTGCTGCTGCGCCGCTACGTGCACTGGATCGGCCAGCTGCTGCAGGCGCCGCAAGCGCCGCTGGACAGCCTGGATACCTTGCTGGCGGAAGAGGCGCAGCCGGTGGCGACTGGCGGAGAGCTACCAGCGGACGTGGATATCGTCGAGCGCTTCCGCGCCCATGCGCGCAACCAGCCGCACAGCCCGGCGCTGCGCGATGGTCGGCGGGTGCTGTCTTACGCCGAGCTGGACGAGCTGAGCGAGCGGGTGGCCGGCAGCCTGCAGCAGGCGGGCGTTGGCCCGGATCAGGTGGTGGCGCTGCTGCTGCCGCGCGGCGCGCAGATGCTGGTGGCCATGCTGGCCTGCTTCAAGGCCGGTGCGGCCTACCTGCCGCTGGATCCGGCGCTGCCACCGCTGCGTCTGGCCAGCATTCTTGACGATGCCAGACCCGCGCTTGTGCTGTATCTGGATGAGCTGACGCTGGCCTGCGAGGTGCCCAGCCTGGCCTGGGCGCAGGCCAGCAGTGCTGCGCCACTGGCAGCGCCTGTAGCCAGCGCGCCGCAGCACCTGGCCTATGTGCTCTACACCTCGGGCACCAGTGGCAAACCCAAGGGCGTGCAAATCGAGCAGGGGCAGCTACGCCATTATGCAAGCCAGATCACCCATGCCCTGGATCTGCCGGGCGGCGCGCACTACGGGTTGGTGTCCTCGCTGCTCGCCGACCTGGGCAATACCGTGCTGTACCCGGCCTGGTTGCAGGGGGGCTGCGTGCACCTGCTGAGCCAGGCCAGCGTCACCGATGCGCAGGCCTTCGCCGAGGAGCTGCGCGAGCATCCGCTGGATGTGCTGAAAATCGTTCCGTCGCACCTTGAGGCCTTGATCGGCGAGCATCCGCTGGAGGGCGTATTGCCCCGTCAGGTGCTGGTGCTTGGCGGCGAAGCGGTGGGCGAAAGCCTACTGGCGCGCCTGGCACAGGCAGCAGCTGGCTGCCGCCTGTACAACCACTACGGGCCGAGCGAGACCACGGTCGGTGTGCTCTGGCGCGCCATCGACATCGAGCAGGGGACGAGCGGCACGGCCTTGAACCAGGTGCTCGGCAACAACCACATCTACCTGCTCGACGAACAACAGCGCCCCGTGCCCTGCGGGCAGGCGGGCGAGTTGTGCGTGGCCGGGGCCAGTGTCGGCCGTGGCTACCTGGGCAATCTCGGCAGCTCGGCATTCGGCCGCGATCCGCTGTCCGGGGCGCGCCTGTATCGCACCGGCGACCTGGCGTTGCGCCAGGCCGATGGCGCCTTGCGCATCCTCGGGCGCAACGATCAGCAGGTGAAGATTCGCGGTTTCCGCCTGGAACTGGCGGAAGTCGAACAGGCCTTGCGTGGCCTGCCGGGCGTGCAACAGGCGGCGGTGTTGCTCGATGGTGAGCGCCTGCTGGCTTTCGTCGTGGAAGAGGAAGGGCAGAGCCGCGCCGCCAACCTGCTGTGCGACGACCTGGCCCAACAACTGCCGGACTATATGCTGCCCGCCGGCATCTTCGCCCTGAAAGCCCTGCCGCTGAACAGCAATGGCAAGCTCGATCGCCAGGCGCTGCTGGAGCGTGCCCGGCAGCGCATGCAGGGCGCGCGGGTGGCGCCGGTCGGCGAACTGGAAAGTGCGGTGCTGGAAATCTGGTGTCGTGTGCTGGGCGTCGAGGATCTCGGTGTGACCGATAACTTCTTCGCCATGGGCGGGCATTCCCTCGCGGCGATCAAGGTGGTGGCGCTGATTCGCGAGCAACTGGGACTCAACCCGCCAACCAATCTGCTGTTCGAGCGGCAGACCGTGCGCGAACTGGTTCAGAGCCTCGATCAGGGCGCGAGTGGCGAAGGCTGGCAGGTGCTGAACGATGTGCCTGGTGATGCGCCGGCCCTGCTGCTGGTGCATGGCGCCCAGGGTCATCTGCAAGCCTACCGACCGCTGCTCGAGCAACTGGGCGAGAAGCAGGCCGTTTACGGCCTGGCGGCATTCGCCGAGGGCTGGGAAGACACCGACCTGGAGGCGCTGCTGACCCGCTACGTGCAGAGCATGCCTGCACAGCTCAAGCAGCGTCCGCTGGTGCTGCTCGGTTGGAGCCTGGCCTCGCGCCTGGCGCTGCTGTTGACCCCGCATCTGCAGGCCGCAGGTTTCAACGTCCAGGCACTGGCCGTGGTGGACCATGACCCGCAGCGCAGCCTGGCGGGCGAGGGCGATGAGGGCGGGCAGTTGCTCGCCGACCTGGTCTTCCAGTGCCGCAGCCAGTCGCGGCCGCTTGGCGAAGCGCTGCGCGAGCGTCTGGCCCGGCAACTGGCTGGTTGCGACTATGCCGAGGGCGTGACCCGCCTGCTGGCCGATACCGAGGTACGCGAGCATCTGCAGTGGGATGGTGCCGACGCCGAATTGCAGGCCATGCTGGCGCGTTACCGGGCGATCAAGACGCGCCTGTACGAACAGGCCTTGCCGCTGGTCGACGTGCCCATCTGGTTGTGGCGCGGCAATGCCCATGGTGATCTGCGTGCAGCCTGGCAGGCGCATACGCGCGAGACGCTGCGTGATCTGAGCCTGGATGTCGGCCATCATGCGATCCTTGCCGAGCCGCGCCTGAGTGCGGATCTGTTGTCCCTGCTGGCGCCGAGCACTGCGCCGCAACACCAAGCCGAGAGGGTGCCTGACTGATGATGTTATTGAAGGAACTGCTGCGCGATGCGCGTTGGCGCATTTTCCTGGCAGTGCTGTGCAGTGCCTTGAGTGCGGCCAGCAGCATCGGCCTGATCGGCTATATCAACCGCAGCCTGGAGCAGGGGCTGGATGACCTGAGCCAGGCGCTGGCGCTGTTCGCCGGCCTGCTGTTGCTGCTGTTCGTAAGTGGCACCGTGGCCCAGTGGCTGCTGGTGCAGATCGGCCATCGCCTGGTCTATCAGTTGCGCCTGCGCCTGGTGGGCAAGGTGCTGGGTACCGCCCTGGAGCGCATCGAGCGACTGGGCAGCCCGCGCATCTACAACGCGCTGACCAAGGACGTGACCACCGTGGCCACGGCCTTCAAGCAACTGCCGATCTCCCTCTACAACGGCCTGCTGCTGGTGACGGGCCTGGCTTACATGGCCTGGCTGAGCCTGCCGTTCTTCGCCCTGACCCTGGCGGTGATCGCCTTGGGCGTGGTGCTCGACGTGCTGCTCGGGCGCAAGGTCAAGCGCCTGATGCAACAGGTGCGGCAGCAGGATGACCAGTTGACCGAGCAGTTCGAGGCGACCATCAACGGCCGCTGCGAACTGGCCCTGAGCCGCGAGCGTCGGCAACTGCTGTACAACCAGCGCCTGGAACCGATCGCGCAGGCCTCGCTGCAGGCCTCGGTACGCGCCGATACCCTGTGGGCGATCAACCTGAACTGGACGTCGCTGCTGGTGTTCGTGCTGATCGGTACGCTGTTTTTCCTCGGCCAGGGCCTCGGGCTGCTGAGCCAGCAGGTGGTGGTGGGCTACGTGCTGGCGATCATGTTCCTGCGTACGCCGATCTCGATGATCCTCGATGCCGTGCCGGCGGTGATCCGCGGCCATGTGGCGCTGCAGGCCATCGACGACCTGGCCCTGGGCGAGACGGTGCACTTCACCCAGCCAGCCAAGGCCGCCGAGCCTTTCCGTGAGCTGCGCCTGAGCAACGTGCAATACCGCTACCCCGGGCAGGGCGATGAGTTCGCCTTTCACCTGGGCCCCATCGATCTGCAGGTTCGCCGTGGCGAACTGATCTTCATCGTCGGCGGTAACGGCAGCGGCAAGTCGACCCTGGCCAAGTTGCTGACCGGGCTCTATCAGCCCAGCGAGGGGACGGTGGCGCTCAATGGCGTGACGCTGGATGCCGCGAACAGCGAGTGGCACCGCGAGCATTTCGCGGCGATCTTCGCCGACTTCTACCTGTTCGCCGATGTACTCGGCGAGAACGGCCAGCTCGATGGGCTGGAGGAGCGCGTCGATCACTACCTGCAACGCCTGGGGTTGGCGCACAAGGTGCAGTTCGTCGACGGGCGCCTTTCCACCACGGCCCTGTCACAGGGGCAGCGCAAGCGCCTGGCCCTGCTGTTGCTGATGATGGAGGGCCGCGAGGTGCTGCTGCTCGATGAATGGGCGGCGGATCAGGACCCGGTGTTCCGCCACGTCTTCTACCACGAGCTGCTGCCCGAGCTGCAGGCGGCCGGCAAGACGATCATCGCCATCAGCCACGATGACCGCTACTTCGATGTGGCCGATCGCATCTACCGGCTCGATTACGGCCAGTTGGTGGACTATGACCGCAGCAGCGAGAGCCCTTTCCAGCGAGTCATCTAGTGGTTTCGAGCGAGTTATTCGGGCGTCTTGGCACGCTCGAGCGGGCAGCTACCGCAATAGTCGACGCCCGGCAGGCGGTAGCGAATGCAGCAGATACGCCGTAGCCGCTGCGGTTCGCTGGCGCCGACGTCCTTGTAGTACACCGGTGCGAACAGCGGGTTGCGCCTGCCATCGGGGCGCAGGCGGCTTTCCAGTATGGCTCTGGCCGGGGCGGAGCAATCGGCGGTTGCCAGTGGATGCCGTTCGGTTTGTGTCGTGGCGAATTCGAAGAGGTTGCCGGCGTTGCTCCAGAACAGTCGTGGCGAGGCGTTCGAGATCCAGGCCATGACCTCGATCACCGGTTCCAGGTGCCCTTGTATCAAGGTGCCGAAGCGCGCGAAGGGCGGGCAGGGCGGCAGCGGGCTGCCATCATGGGGCAGGTGCAGGCCAAGCGGTTTGCCCTCTGCCGAGAGCGCAATGCCGACATCGCTCAGGGCGATGGGCAATTCGCGCTGCAAGAGCAGGTTGGCCGCCACGGCGGGGGCCAGGAAGCAGAAATACCATTTCGACCAGATGGAGGTCAGTGCCAGCAGATCGTCGGTGCCATGGCGCGCCGCCAGGGTATGAATGAACGCAGCGAAATAGTCCGGCTGAAACAGTTGCGAGCCGGTAACTGTCTGCTGTTGATCACTGGCCAGCTGCAGGTTTTCCCCATAGTCCGCCAGGGGGCCGCTGAACAGCGGGGCGAGACTGGCGATCATCCTCGCGGCCCCTTGTCGCTGTCAGGCGGCATTGCGCAATGCTTGGTGAGAGGAGCTGTGGGTCGAGGCATGAAGAGGCACTTGCTGGTGAGACTCGTTATCACTGGCGTCGTCCAGTATAAACAAACCGGGTGCATGCAGGCGAACCGGCCTGTGGCACCGGGGAGTGTAAGCCCATCACGATAATATGTAATGATAATTGTTATTAACCGTATTATCCTGCGGTCGCTCGTATGCACGCTCAAGCTGCCCAGCGAGCACGCGCATCTTCAGTGGAAACGGAGTGGAACATGAGTCTGGACAGTCCTGAAACGCGGTTTTTGGTCGTGGTCAATGATGAGGAGCAGTATTCCCTCTGGCCCGATTACAAGGAAATACCCCAAGGCTGGCGCACAGCCGGCAAGCAGGGCAGCAAGGAAGAGTGCCTGGCCTACATCGAGTCGGTGTGGACCGACATGCGGCCCTTGAGCCTGCGCCAAGCCATGCAGGCCCAGGATCGCAGTTGATGCATTGTGCTTCCAGCCCCTGGTTTTCCGTGTTGCCGGGCGGCAGCCAGCCACCCGCGCTGCGACTGTACTGCTTCCCCTATGCCGGGGCGGGGCATACGGTTTTCCAGCATTGGCGCGCAGGGCTGCCCACCGACATCGAGCTGGCGTTGGTCAAGTTGCCGGGACGCGGGGCGCGCTTCGGCGAGCCGCGAGCCAATTCGCTGAGCGAGCTGGCTGCAGCCCTGGCCGCGGAAGTCGCCCAGGCGAGCGCTGAAGGGGCTCCTTTTGCCTTTTTCGGCCACAGCATGGGGGCTTTGCTGGCCTTCGAGACGGCGCGAAAACTGGCCCGGCAAAGCCTAGCGCCCACCACGCTGCTGGTATCGGCCCGCACGGCGCCGGCCGCCCATGGCTGGCGCGAGCGGGTGGCGGATCTACCGCCTGCGCAGTTTCTGGAGGTCATCCGTGGCATGAACGGGATGCCTCGAGAGTTGCTGGACAACCCTGAATGGGTCGAGCTGTTCCTGCCGATCATCCGTGATGATTTCGCGCTCTGCGAAGACTACCGCTACAGCCTCGAGCCGCCCCTGGCGTGCCCCATTGAGGTACTGGCAGGCGAGACCGACGCCAGCGTGCCGCTGCCCTTGCTCGAGGGCTGGGCCAGGGAAAGCCTGGGCGGCTGTCAGACCTGGTTGTTTCCCGGTGGGCATTTCTACCTGTTCGAGCACGAAGCCGAGCTGCTCGCACGCATGCAGCGGCTGCTGCTCGGCGAGTCGCGCAAACAGGCGGCTGGCTGAGCGGGCGTTTTCGGTCAAGCATTCCAGCCCCATGCGTTCTGTGGTGATTGCCAATTGAGGCACCCCCCATGTCGTGGGCGTGTTCGTGGCGTATGTCTCAGCTGTGCCATTTGATTAATATAATGGTAGTAATTATCATTTGTAATATCACGCTGATCATGGCCTTGCATGTGACCTTGCCCGGCAGCCGATAACCGCCACTTGGAACCGTCTGAGTTGGCGGAGCGTTCGCTGCATTACGCATGTTCCGGCAGCGTCGTCAGATAACGCGCTATCCGCGCGACACGAGGATGCACTCATGAATGCAATCACCCCGATCACCAACACCACGGTCGAACTCCAGTACCGGCACAGCGGGCTCAGCCAGCGCTACTGCCTGGACAGTACACCCGCACTGCAGCGACAAATGCAGCGCGAGTCCAATGCGCGCAGCTACCCGCGGCGCATACCGCTGGAGCTCAAGCGGGCGCAGGGGGTGTATGTCGAGGACTCGCGCGGGCAGGTGTACATCGATTGCCTGGCTGGCGCCGGTACCCTGGCACTGGGGCACAATCACCCGGTGACCCTGGAGGCGATCCAGAAGACCCTGGCCTCGGGCATACCGCTGCACGCCCTCGATCTGAGTACGCCGATCAAGGATGCCTTCGTGGAGACGGTGTTCGATCTGCTACCGGGGGATTTCGCCAAGGATGCACGTATCCAGTTCTGTGGCCCCACCGGGGCGGACGCGGTGGAGGCGGCGCTCAAGCTGTCGCGTACGGCAACCGGGCGGCAAAGCATCCTGGCGTTCCATGGCGCCTATCACGGCATGACCCTCGGCACGCTGTCGGTGAGCGGCAACCTGGGGCCGAAGAATGCACTGGGCGGGCTGCTGGCGGGCACCCAGTTCCTGCCCTATCCGCATGACTACCGTTGCCCGTTCGGGCTGCGCGGCGAGCAGGCGATCGACGCCAACCTGCACTACATCCGCAGCCTGCTCAGCGACCCGGAAAGCGGCGTGACCCAGCCGGCGGCGATGATCCTGGAAACGGTGCAGGGCGAGGGCGGCGTGATTGCCGCGCCGGATCGCTGGCTGCAAGGGCTGCGGGCGATTACCCGTGAACAGGGTATTCCCCTGATCCTCGACGAGATTCAATGCGGTATCGGCCGCACTGGCGATCTGTTCGCCTTCGAGCGCAGCGCCATCACCCCCGATGTGCTGACGTTGTCAAAGGCCATCGGCGGTGGTCTGCCGCTGTCGGTGGTGGTTTACCGGGGCGAGCTGGATCAATGGCAGCCCGGTGCCCATGCCGGCACCTTCCGTGGCAATCAACTGGCCATGGCCGCGGGCGATGCCACCTTGCGGTTCATCCAGCGCGAAGGCATCTGCAGCCATGTACGCGACGTCGGAGCACGCTTGCAGACGCTGCTGCAGGGACTGCAGGCCGAGTTCGACTGGGTCGGCGACGTACGCGGCCGTGGCCTGATGCTGGGCATGGAGATCATCGACCCGGCCAGCCAGGATGGCCTCGGCCAGCCCGCTGCCGATGGCGACAAGGCACGCAAGCTGCAGCGTGCCTGCCTCGAGCGTGGTTTGATCGTCGAGCTGGGCGGCCGCCATGGCGCGACCGTTCGCTTCCTGCCGCCGTTGATCATCAGCGACGCTGAGGTCGATCTGGTCGGGCAGATTCTCTACCAGGCGGCGCAGAGCATAGAGAATGCCCGCCACGGCAACTGACGGGTATGCCGGGAGGCTCCGGGCGCTGCGCTGGTCGGCTTAGTGGCGGCTGCCGGGTGCCGGCATGGCCAGCAGCTGCTTTTCCTGGTTCCAGTCGAACGGCTCGTCGTTTTCCTCGGCATGGAAGCGGCGTTCTTCGAGTTGCTGGTACAGCTCGATTTCTTCGTCGGGCATGAAGTGCAGGCAGTCGCCGCCAAAGAACCACAGCAGGTCACGCGGTACCAGGTGGGCGATCTGCGGGTAGCGCTGGAAGATCTGGCTGATCAGGTCCTGGCCCAGGTACTGGCTGCGTTCGAAGTCCACCGGCAGTTCGGCGAGCAGTTCATCGTAGCGCTCGAGGAAATTGGCATGGCTGGCATCGAGGATCTGCTCGGCTTCACCCAGGGCCACCAGGATGGTGCGCAGGTGATTGAGCAGAGCGATGTGGTGGTCGAGATGGGGGCTGGCCATGTCCGGGATCCTGAAAGTAAAACGGGCGCCGGAGTATAAAGTCCACGGCGCCCGCTGTCGTCTCTGCAGTTCGACTACCTGACCTTGCCCTCGCTGGGCAGCAGCTCTTCCTTGCCGAAGTCATCGACATCGATCACCACGCGGCGGGCCTGCTCGGCGCGCTGCAGCTGCTGGCCTTCCTCGGCGCTGAGCACGCCGGCGGCGACTGCGGTTTCGATCTCGTTCTGCCCGGGTGTTTCGCGCACCTGGCCGGCCTTGACGGCCTTGTAGAGCTTTTTCTGCAGGGGCGCAGCTTCTTGCAGCAGGTTGAGGGCGTGTTGCAGGGCGCCGACCGGATCGTCGGTCGAGGTGGGGCGGAAGCAGCCTTCAAGCAGCTCTTCGAGCGCCGGGTCGCCGGCATTGCGGCCGATGATCGCGGCGACCTGGGCGTCGAGGTGATCGTCCGGGCCCTGGTGACGGCGGCCGAAGGGGAACACCAGCACGCGCAGGGCGCTGCCGAGCAGGCGGTTGGGGAAGTTGCTGAGCAGTTCGTCGATGGCGGTTTCAGCCTTGCCCAGGCTTTCTTCCAGCGCCCAGTGCAGCAGCGGGCGAACGTGCTCCGGGTAATCCTGGTCGTGGTAGCGCTTGAGCGCCGCCGAGGCCAGGTACAGGTGGCTGAGCACGTCACCCAGGCGTGCCGACAGGCGCTCGCGACGCTTCAACTCGCCGCCCAGCAGCATCATGCTGAGGTCGGCGAGCATGGCGAACGCGGCGCTCAGGCGATTGAGGGCGCGGAAGTAGGGGCGGCTGATACGGTCGCCCGGCACCTTGCCGAGCAGGCCCATGCTCAGGCTCAGGATCAGCGTGCTGGCGGCGTTGCTGACGGCGAAACCGATGTGCTGCATCAGCAGGTCGTCGAACTCCAGCAGCGCCTGGTCGCGGTCTTCACGGCCGGCCAGGGCCATTTCCTTGAGTACGTAGGGATGGCAGCGAATCGCGCCCTGGCCGAAGATCATCAGGTTGCGCGAGAGGATGTTGGCGCCCTCGACGGTGATGAAGATCGGCGCACCCTGCCAGGAACGACCCAGGTAGTTGCTCGGGCCCATGATGATGCCCTTGCCGCCGTGCACGTCCATGGCGTGGGTGATGCATTCGCGGCCGCGCTCGGTGAGGTGGTACTTGAGGATCGCCGACAGCACCGACGGCTTCTCGCCCAGGTCCACCGCGTTGGCGGTGAGGATGCGCGCGCTGTCCATCAGCCAGGCATTGCCGCCGATACGCGCCAGGGCTTCCTGAATACCCTCGAATGCTGACAGCGGTACGTTGAACTGCTCTCGCACCTGGCTGTACTGGCCGGTGACCAGGCTGGTGAACTTGGCGGCGCCGGTGCCCACCGCCGGCAGGGAAATCGAACGGCCTACCGACAGGCAGTTCATCAGCATCATCCAGCCCTTGCCCAGGTACTCGGGGCCGCCGATCAGGTAGTCCAACGGGATGAACACATCCTTGCCGGAGTTGGGGCCGTTCATGAAGGCGGCGCCCAGCGGTATGTGGCGACGGCCGATGTTCACGCCGGGGGTGTCGGTGGGAATCAGCGCCAGGCTGATACCCAGTTCGTCCTTGTCACCGAGCAGGTGATCCGGGTCATAGGCCTTGAAGGCCACACCCAGCAGGGTGGCCACCGGGCCCAGGGTGATATAGCGCTTTTCCCAGTTCAGGCGCAGGCCGACGACTTCCTCACCGTTCCACTGGCCTTTGCAGATCACCCCGCTGTCGGGCATGGCGCCGGCATCGGAGCCGGCCAGTGGACCGGTCAGGGCGAAGCAGGGGATATCGTCGCCGCGAGCCAGGCGCGGCAAATAATGGTTGCGCTGCTCTTCGGTGCCGTAGTGCAGCAGCAGTTCGGCCGGACCGAGGGAGTTGGGCACCATCACGGTGGAGGCCAGATCGCCGCTGCGGGTGGCCAGCTTCATCGCGACCTGCGAGTGGGCGTAGGCGGAAAAGCCCTTGCCACCGTATTCCTTGGGAATGATCAGGGCGAAGAAGCCGTGCTGCTTGATGTGCTCCCAGGCCTCGGGCGGCAGGTCCATGCGTTGGCCGATTTCCCACTCGCTGACCATGGCGCACAGCTCTTCGGTGGGACCATCGATAAAGGCCTGCTCCTCGGCGGTCAGCGTGGCTTTCGGGTAGGCCAGCAGCTTGTCCCAGTCCGGGCGGCCGCTGAACAGCTCGCCGTCCCACCAGACGGTACCGGCCTCGATGGCGTCCTTTTCGGTGTTGGACATCGGCGGCAGCACCTTCTGGAACCACGCGAACAGTGGCGCGGTGAAGTGCTTGCGGCGCAGATCCGGCAATGCGAGCGGAATGGCGACTGCCAGCCAAAGCAGCCAGAAGATCACCAGCAGCCAGCCTGGAGCATGGCTGTAGGCCCCCATGATCAGCAGGTAGGCGGCAACTATTGCCAGAGCGGGCAGGGGAGCCGTGCGGCGGTGGGCCAGATAGGCCGTACCGAGAACCAGAACGAGCAACCAGACAGCGAGCATGCAGAATCCTCCGTGATGGCGACAGCAGAACGGCGTGTGCCGCCATAATCGTAGTCGGCTTGGGTAGACCTTGCCGACAGGGGCGTAACAGGGCGCTTCCTGCAAGAGATGGCCCGCCACGTTCCCGATAGTGACCCCGGTGCAGGCCGGCGAGTTCGTACAACAAATTGCATCCGCGGATGACCTGTTGGTCAGCCGCTGAACGGTGCTGTCTGCCTGCTCCATGAACGAGGTCGATAGCCAACATCACCGCGGGCGGCTTTCTTCCTGGCAACACAGTGGTAGGGTTGTCAGCCTCTTGGCTGGCAGGACTCTGATAAGGACGATTGGTGATGCTGAAAATATGGGGCCGCAAGAATTCCAGCAATGTACGCAAGGCGCTGTGGTGTGCCGAAGAGGCCGGCATCGCCTATGAGCGGGTCGAGGCCGGTGGCGCCTTCGGGGTGGTCGACCAGCCCGAATACCTGGCACGCAATCCCAATGGCCGCGTGCCGATGATCGAGGATGGCGACCTGGTGTTGTGGGAGTCCAACGCCATCGTGCGCTACCTGGCTGCGGCCTATGCGCCGGGCAGCCTGTACCCCGAGGATCCCGCCAGCCGCGCCTGCGGCGACAAGTGGATGGACTGGACCACGTCCAGTTTCGCCAGCGAATTTCGCGATCTGTTCTGGGGCATTCTGCGTACGCCGGTCGAGCAACGGAATCTGCCGGTAATCGAAGCTGCCCGGCAGCGTTGCATTGCACTTCTCGAGCTGCCCGAGCGGGCGCTGGGCGAAAGACCTTACCTGTCTGGCGACAGCTTCGCCATGGGCGACATACCGCTGGGCAGCTTTATCTACGCCTGGTTCGAAATGCCCATCGAGCGGCCGCCGCAGCCCAATCTGCAGGCCTGGTATGCGCGGCTTTGCGAGCGCCCGGCCTATCAGCGTGCGGTGATGACCGAACTGACCTGAGGACACCTCTAAAAACTACCTGCGTTGTCATCGCCTACCTTTTTAGAAGCGCCCTGACAGCGCAATTGCGTTGCAATGTTTGCCCGGCACCCCCATCTAAACCCTGTCATTTTCAATGCGTGCGTATCTTCTATGAGTACTGCTCTGTCGATCCGACAGCTGACCAAAACCTACGGCAATGGCTTCACTGCGTTGCACGGCCTCGACCTCGACGTGGCCGAAGGCGACTTTTTCGCCTTGCTGGGCCCCAACGGCGCCGGCAAGTCCACCACCATCGGCATCCTCTCCACCCTGGTGAACAAGTCCAGCGGCACGGTGAACGTGTTCGGCCACGATCTTGACGCCCAGCCGGCTGCGCTCAAACGCTGCATCGGCGTGGTGCCCCAGGAATTCAACTTCAACCAGTTCGAGAAGGTCTTCGACATCGTCGTGACCCAGGCGGGTTATTACGGTATTCCGGCACGCCTTGCCAAAGAGCGGGCCGAGCAGTACCTCAACCAACTGGGCTTGTGGGACAAGCGCGGCGTGGCCTCGCGCGAATTGTCCGGCGGCATGAAGCGTCGGCTGATGATCGCCCGCGCACTGGTGCACCAGCCACGGCTGCTGATCCTCGACGAGCCCACCGCCGGCGTCGATATCGAGCTGCGCCGTTCGATGTGGAGCTTTCTCACCGAACTCAACGAGCAGGGCATCACCATCATCCTCACCACCCACTACTTGGAAGAGGCCGAGCAGCTGTGCCGCAACATCGGCATCATCGACCACGGGCGGATTGTCGAGAACACCAGCATGAAGGCGCTGCTGGGCAAGCTGCACGTCGAGACCTTCCTGCTCGATCTGAAAAGCGATCTGGTGGCGGTCCCGCAGTTCGTCGGTTATCCCGCCAAGCTGGTCGACGCCCATACGCTCGAGGTTCAGGTGGATAAAAGCCAGGGCGTTACCGAGCTGTTCCGGCAACTGGCCGCGCACAACATCGAGGTGTCGAGCCTGCGTAACAAGAGCAACCGCCTGGAGGAGCTGTTCGTGTCCCTGGTCGAGAAGAACCTGTCGAAGGTAGCCGTATGATGCACGAGCAGTCCGAGTTCAGCGCCAACCTGGTGGCCTTGCGCACCATCGTTTACCGGGAAGTGCGCCGTTTCATGCGCATCTGGCCGCAGACCCTGCTGCCGCCGGCGATCACCATGGTTCTTTACTTCGTAATCTTCGGCAACCTGATCGGCCGGCAGATCGGCGACATGGATGGCTTCACCTACATGGAGTACATCGTGCCGGGCCTGATCATGATGTCGGTGATCACCAATGCCTATGGCAACGTGGTATCGAGCTTCTTCGGCAGCAAGTTCCAGCGCTCGGTCGAGGAGCTGATGGTATCGCCGGTATCGCCGCACACCATCCTTATCGGCTATGTCACCGGCGGCGTGCTGCGCGGGCTGGCGGTCGGCATCATCGTCACCATCCTGTCGCTGTTCTTCACCCATCTGCAGGTGCATCACCTGGGGCTGACGGTGCTGGTGGTGTTGCTGACGGCGACCATCTTCTCCCTGGGCGGCTTCATCAACGCGGTGTTCGCGCGCAACTTCGACGATATCTCGATCATTCCGACCTTCGTGCTGACACCACTGACCTACCTGGGCGGGGTGTTCTACTCGATCAGCCTGCTGCCGCCGTTCTGGCAGACCGTGTCGATGGCCAACCCGGTGCTGCACATGGTCAATGCTTTCCGTTACGGCATTCTCGGCGTGTCGGATATCAGCATCGGCACCGCCATCGGCTTCATGCTGGTCGCCACCGCAGTGCTCTATGTGTTGTGCGTGCGCCTGTTGGTCAGTGGCCGCGGGATGCGCCAGTAAGCGGATCGAGCCGAGGGCCCGTCGCCGCGGCGCGCCCTTGTCGCGTTACAGCCAGCCGTAATGCCGGAAACTGGCGTAGAGCCCCACGCAGCCGGCACCGATCACGCCCAGCACGGCGAAGTAGCCGTACTGCCAGCTCAGTTCCGGCATGTTGTGAAAATTCATCCCGTAGATGCCGGCCACCGCGGTGGGGAAGGCCAGGATCGCCGCCCAGGCGGCGAACTTGCGCTGTACCACGCTCTGCCGGGATGACTCGAGCAGCAGGCCGACCTCAATGGCGTGGTCGGCCATCTCGCGCAGGTTGGTCAGGTCTTCGAGCAGGCGATTGACGTGAATCGCCACGTCGCGAAAGTACGGTCGCATGTTCTTGTCGATGAACGGGAAATCCAGGTGCTGCAGCTCCTGGCAGATCTCCGCGAGCGGCCCGATATTGCGGCGCAGGCGCAGCAGGTCGCGACGCAGCTGCTGGATGCGCACCACCTCGCCGTGGGTCATGGCGCATTCGAGCACCGTCTGCTCGAGCTGCTCCAGCTCGGCGTAGTAGGTGTCCATCAGCGGCCGATAGTTCTCGATGATGAAGCTGATCAGTGCATAGAGCACGAAGTCCTCGCCGTGCTCGAGCAGCAACGGCCTGGCCTCGCAGCGCTGGCGCACCTTGGAGTAGGGCGCGGACTCCCCGTAACGGGCGCTGATCACGTAGCCCTTGCCGGCGAATAGCTGGGTTTCCACGAAGGTCAGTTCGCCGCCGACCTGCACCGGCGAATACAGCACCAGAAACAGTGCGTCGCCGAAGATCTCCAGCTTGGGGCGGGTGTGCCGTTGCAGCGCGTCTTCCAGGGCCAGCTCATGCAGATTGAACTGTCGCTGCAGGTTGCCGAGTTCCTGGCTGCCGGGGTCGTGCAGGCCGATCCAGACGAAATGCTCCGCCTTGCTGGCCCATTGCCGACCCTCATCGAGGTGGATGTCGCTGACCTTGCGGCCCTTGCTGTAAACCGCTGCTGCGACCACTTCGCCCATGGTGTGCCCCGTGCCTGATTGGTGAGGGCAGCTTACCTGCTTATGTCGCGGCGCTCAGCAGTCACGTGAACGATCTGCACGGCTTGTCAGCACTGGCGTGCTGGCGAGACTGACGCGCAGGGAGGCAGCACGCCAGCCTTGTGCTGGCGTTACAGCGACTGCTGCTTGTCCAGTTCGATGGATTTATCGAGGGTTTCCAGCAGGGCGGCGCGCACCTTGAGCTTGGTCTTGCGGTGCGCATTCATGTTGATCTTCTTGAACTGCGCCGCGACGACATGGGCGGTGGCCATCAACTGCTCGGCCGGCACTACCTTGTCGAGGAAGCCGGCATCGATGGCGCTTTGCGGGTCGAACATCTCGCCGTTGATCACCGAGCGATGGAAGGCGGATTTGCGCAGGCGATCACGGGCCAGTTCGATGCCGACGTGGTGCATGGTCATGCCGATCTGCACTTCGTTGAGACCGATGGTGAAGGGCCCTTCAACGCCGATACGGTAATCACTGGAGAGCAGCAGAAAGGCACCCTTGGCCACCGCATGGCCGGGGCAGGCGGCGATGATCGGATAGGGATGGGCGAGCATGCGCCTGGCCAGGGTCGAACCGGCGGCGACCAGATCGATGGCGTTCTGCGGGCCGGAGGTCATCACCTTGAGGTCATAGCCGCCGGAGAGAATGCCCGGCTGGCCGGTAAGGATGACGATCGCCTTGTCCTGGGTCGCGCGATCCAGGGCCGCGTTGAAGGCCTCGATCACCGCGGGCGAGATGGCATTCACCTTGCCGTTGTTGAGCGTCAACGTGGCGATGCCGTCATCGAGTTGGTAGCTGATCAGGTCGCTCATGGTCGACTCCTTGTTGTGAAATGTGCGGCTGACGTTACCCATCCGCCGTGGTCCGGTAAAGCACGAAGGGTGACCGTAGGGTCAGGGTGGTGCGGCCGACATAGGCGCAGAGCAAGGTGGCCAGCTTGCTGGTCGTGCCGATGATGGATGGGACGGATCATCACTACCGGCTTTTCTAAGGCGCCGCTGAGCAGCGCCCATGCGCCCGTGCTCGCGCTGACGTTGTGGCGCGCACGCCGGTCGCTCTCTGGCAATGGCTTAAGCGCATGAATCTTTTGAAAAAAGTTTTGCGTTTGGGAAAGCCTTCGATTACATTAGCGCGCCTCGACAGACAGCACGTCTGGCGAGATCCGGTGAAGTGTCCGAGCGGTTGAAGGAGCACGCCTGGAAAGTGTGTATACGAGAAATCGTATCAAGGGTTCGAATCCCTTCTTCACCGCCACTTTCGAACAAAACCAAAAACCCCGAAAGCCGACAGGTTCTCGGGGTTTTTGGCTTCTGGCGTTGGCTTTCTGCGTCCTCATCTTTCTTGAGTCTCTGTCACTCGCTCGAACGCTTGGCGCTCGCGCGTGGGTGGCGTGGCCGGGTGACTGTTACAGCATTCTTTTCTCGATGCGCCCTGGCGGCGGCATCACTCCGAGGTTTTTATGTCGCAATTGCTTGGCATGGCGCTGGGGCCCTTGCTCGGTTTGTTCATCATCAGTATCGGCAACGGCTTCATTTCATCGCTGACCACCCTGCGCCTGGATGCGGCCGGGGTGTCGGCGACGGTGATCGGCATCGTCTCGGCGTCCTATTTCATCGGCCTGACCCTGGGGGCGCTGTTCAACGACCGACTGATCCTGCGCATCGGGCATATCCGCGCCTACAGCAGCTTTGCCTCGCTGACGGCGGTCTGTGTGCTGCTGCAGGGGCTGTTCTTCGATCCCTGGGCCTGGTTCGTCTTTCGGCTGATCGCCGGCTGGTCGATTCTCGGCGTGTTTCTGGTGGTGGAGAGCTGGATGCTCCTGGCCGGCGACCAGAAGGTGCGCGGCCGCCTGCTGGCGTTGTACATGATGGCGTTGTACGGCTCCGGCATGCTCGGGCAGTTGCAGCTCGGCGCCATCGATGCCTGGGGCGAGACCGCACCCTTTATGGTGGCCGGGCTGCTGGCTTCATTGTCGGTGCTGCCGATGGGCATCATTCCGCGGGTCACGCCGCTGGTCGAGAAGGTCGAGCCGCTGCTGCCGCATCAGTTGATCCGCATGACGCCGACCGGGGTGATCGGCTGCTTCGGCTCGGGGATCGCCATTGCCGCGGTGTATTCGCTGCTGCCGCTGTACCTGCAGCGGGTGGGCATGAGCGTCAGCGAGGTCGGCCAGATGATGGCCAGCGTGATCCTTGGCGCCATGCTGCTGCAGTATCCGGTAGGGCGCTGGTCCGATCAGCATGATCGGCAGAGCGTGCTGATCGTGCTCAGCCTGTTCTGCCTGCTGATTTCTCTGGCGATCATGATTCTGCCGTCCTCGCCAGTGTTGCTGATGGTGCTGCTGTTCCTGCTCGGTGGCGGGGTGTTTGCCGTCTACCCGGTGGCGGTCAGCCATGCGGCGGATCGCGCGCCGGCCGGGGCTCTGGTGCGCATGGTGCAGGGGCTGCTGCTGATCAACTCGCTGGGCTCGGCGATCAGCCCGCTGATGATCTCCCCGCTGATGGAGCACGACGGTGACGCCGGCTTGTTCCTGGCCTTCAGCCTGCTCAACGGTTGCCTGGTATTGCTGTTCTTCTGGCGACGCAAGCTGCGTCCCGCCCCCCAGCCTGTGGCACCATTCGAGCCGGCGACGCCTGCCTCGATGGTCGGCGCGGAGCTGCGGGTGACCGAGGATCTGGTGCAGGGTGCGCTCGAGCACGAGCGCCAGGAAGACCTCTCCGATGTGGTCCCTGGCGTCGAGGTTGCCGAGCCGCTGGTCGATGCGACCATGGACGCCCGGCAGCGCGAAGGTGGGCTGCAGGCCTGAACTGGCCAATAAGGGAAGGGCGGCTATGAGGTGGGACATTTTCTGCTGCGTCGTCGACAACTATGGCGACATCGGCGTGACCTGGCGCCTGGCGCGGCAACTGGTGGCCGAGCAGGGCGCCAGGGTGCGCCTGTGGGTCGATGACCTGGCGGCGCTAACGCGTATCTGCCCGCAGGCCGATGCCGGGGCGAGCTGCCAGCGATTGGATGACGTCGAGGTTCGCCACTGGGCGCCGGCCTGGCAAACAGTCGAGCCGGCCGATGTGGTGATCGAAGCCTTTGCCTGCGCGTTGCCTGCCGATTACGTGGCGGCGATGTCGGCGCGCGAGACGCCGGTGCTCTGGCTGAACCTGGAATACCTGAGCGCCGAGAGCTGGGTCGAGGGCTGTCACGGCCTGCCGTCGATGCAGGGCAATGGCCAGCAGAAGTTCTTCTTCTTTCCCGGCTTCACCGCCGGCACCGGCGGGCTGCTGCGTGAGCGTGGGCTGCTTGCCGCGCGGGACGGGCTGCAGGGCGATGCCGAGGCACGTGCAGGGTTTCTCGCCTCGTTGGGCATCGCGCCCGCCGCCAACGCGCGGCTGGTTTCCCTGTTCGCCTATGAGAATGCCGCGCTGGCTGGCTGGCTGGATGCCCTGGCCAGCGATGACATGGCCACCCACCTGCTGGTGCCGGAAGGGCGGATTCTCGGCGATTTGCAGCGCTGGGCGGGGCAATCGCTCGAGGCCGGTCAGATGTTGCAACGCGGCGCACTGAACGTTCAGGTGCTGCCGTTCATGCAACAGGATCAGTACGACGCGTTGCTCTGGTGCTGCGACCTCAACCTGGTGCGCGGCGAGGACTCCTTCGTGCGCGCGCAGTGGGCCGGCCGGCCGCTGGTCTGGCATATCTACCGGCAACAGGACGACGCGCACCTGGAAAAGCTCGATGCCTTTATGGCCCTCTATTGCCAGGGGCTTTCCAGCCAGGCCGAGGCAGCATTGCGTGCCCTGTGGCATGCCTGGAACACGGGGGAGGCGCTGGCGCCGGCCTGGGCCGCCTGGCGGCAACAGGCCGAAGAACTGGCCAGCCATGCCCGCGAATGGGCCAGGCGCCAGGCGGTACGTGCAGATCTTGCCGCGGCGCTGGTGCAGTTTTACCGAAATTGGCTATGATACGCGGCCTCGAATTTTGTAAATCCATTCAGATCCGGATATTCGTATGAAAACCGCACAAGAAATGAAGCCTAACAGCGTGGCCCTGATCGATGGCCAGCCATGGCTGATCCAAAAGGCCGAGTTCACCAAGTCCGGTCGTAACAGCGCCATCGTCAAGATGAAGCTGAAGAACCTGATGAACGGCTCGAAGACTGAAACCGTCTACAAAGCCGACGACAAGATGGAGCCGGTCATCCTTGAGCGCAAGGAAGTGAACCTGTCTTACATCAGCGGCGACGACTACGTATTCATGGATCCGGAATACAACTCTTACGAGCTGCGTGCCGAAGACCTGGAAAGCGTTCTGCCGTTCATCGAAGAAGGCATGAACGACGTCTGCGAAGCGGTGTTCTTCGAAGGCAAGGTCATTTCCGTCGACCTGCCGACCACCATCGTGCGTCAGCTGGCCTACACCGAGGGTTCCGCTCGCGGCGACACCTCCGGCAAGGTGATGAAGCCTGCCAAGCTGAGCAACGGTACCGAAGTGAAAGTGGCTGATTTCTGCGAAATCGGTGACTGGATCGAGATCGACACCCGCACCGGCGAGTACAAGTCCCGCGCCAAGGCGCCGGTCTGATCGTCAATTCGGTGTCATGAAAAACCCGGCCTCAGCGCCGGGTTTTTTGTGCCTTGCGTTTGGCTAAGGCCAGGGGCGGGCGGCATTACGCGCTATTCGTCACGACCATCCATCATGGTGCGTTTGAGTAGCACGTAAACCGCGCCGGTGCCGCCATGCTTGGCGATGCACGAGGCGAAGCCCAGCACTTGCGGGTGCTGACGCAGCCAGGTGTTCACATGGCTTTTGATCATTGGCTTGCGGCCATCGGTGCGCACGGCTTTGCCGTGGGTGACGCGTACGCAACGAATTTCCAGCTTGGTGGCTTCGGCGAGAAACTCCCAGAGGGTGTCGCGTGCCTTCTCGACGTTCATGCCGTGCAGGTCCAGGCTGCCATCGAAGGGGATCTGGCCTAGCTTGAGCTTGCGCATCTGGCCGTCCTGCACGCCGTTGCCAGCCCAGTACAGGGCATCTTCAGCGCCAACATCGATGACGAACTGATCGGACAGGCCATCGACCTTGAGGGTATCGGTTCGTTGCGTAGCGGCCTGGCGCAGGGTGGCCAGGCGTGCGCGGTCACTCTTCGGCTTGCCGGTGTCGGCACGATCGTGCTTGATCGGCTTCACGCCTTGCAACTGGGCTTTGAACAGGGAAAGGTCGTCGTCTTGCATGGGGCCTCCGCACGGGCGCCCAGTTTACCAAGCGGGGCGGGGCGGGTCAGTCGCGTTTCTTCATCAGGTGCGGGGACATGGCCAGGTCGGCCCGGCGTTGGCGCATGCGCCGCCGGGATTTGCGCCAGCCCACTACACCGCCCCAGAACAGCGCCAGGCCGAGTACCAGCAGCACGCTGGCGTCGACCGTCGAATCGTTGAGGCTGCCCAGCGCCGGCGGGCGGCCCAGCAGCGTCGCGGTACCCGCCATCATGAGAAGAATGCCCAGTACCGCGAACAGCGCCGTCAGCGCAGCAGCAAAACGCAGCCGCCAGCTGTACGAGCGTCGCGGGCGAAGATGGCTGGCATTGAAACCGTCTGTTTGCTTCATGCGCTAATTCCTTGAAGGATCATCTCGCTCTGACTGGCAGTGTAGTAGTGGGTTCAAACAACGCGGCCCAGTAGAACTCGCTCTTCTTACAGTAGGGCGTTGGCGTCGGGCACCCAGGCGGCAAAGTTGTCGGCCAGGGCGATCATCTCCACGCGGTGCATCTCGGCAGCGCTGATTACCTTGCCATCGGGCGTCGGCAGGTCGCGGGTGGCGCAGGCGGCATCGACCACGGTGCAGCGGTAGCCGTAATCCTTGGTGGCGCGGATGGTGGTGCTGATGCTCGAATGGGTCATGAAGCCGCACACGATCAGGTCCAGATGGCCGAGCGATTGCAGCTTCTCGTGCAGCTCGGTGCCGGAAAAGGCGTTCGGCATGCGTTTCTCGACGACGATTTCGCCGGGCAGCGGGGCCACTTCCGGCAGGTGATCGCCACGCGGGCCGCGCGGGTCGAGCAGGCCACCGGGAATACCCAGGTGCTTGATATGCACGATGGCGCCACCCTGGGCGCGCACGGCGTCGAGCAATTTGGCGATCTCCACCAGGGCAGCGTCCAGGCCTGGCAACTGCACCACGCCGCTGCGGTACTCTTCCTGGGCATCGATGACCAGCAGCGTCGCATTGCTCAGGTTGGCGGGGGCGTGGCCACGGCCGGTGAGCTGATAGAACGTTTGCGGGTGGGACGACATGTACGACTCCTTGCTGGCGCGGTTAACGGGGCACATTGTCCGCCTCTACGAGGCCGCTGTGAACCTCTCTGTTGGTTGTATTGCAGCGTTCGAGCGCAGCGCTGCCAGCAGAATCGTTTCAGCTCGCGGCTGCAGGTGAGCGTGCCTCGTGACGGGAATCCTGCTGGCGGCGCTGGAATGCCACAGCCGGCCTGCTAGACTAACGCTTTTGTCCGGAGCCATGCTGTGACCGATGCCCGCCCAGCCCTGAATACCCGCCTGCGCACCCTGCGTGACTACATTCGTTGGGCCGTGAGCCGTTTTCAGGCAGAAGAGCTGTTCTTCGGGCACGGCACCGACAATGCCTGGGACGAAGCGCGCCAGTTGGTGCTGGGTGCACTGCACCTGCCCTGGGAGATCGCCGACAGCTACCTGGATTGCCGCCTCGAAGACGATGAACACCTGCACCTGCAGAGCCTGCTCAAGCGCCGCATCGAGGATCGCGTACCGACCGCCTACCTGCTGGGCGAAGCCTGGTTCTGCGGCTTGCCGTTCATCATCGACGAGCGCGTGCTGGTGCCCCGCTCGCCGATTGGCGAGCTGATCGAGCAGCGCTTCAGCCCCTGGCTGGCCGGCGAGCCGGCACGGATCCTCGACCTGTGCACCGGCTCGGGTTGCATCGGCATTGCCTGCGCCTATGAGTTCCTCGATGCCGAAGTGGTGCTCGGGGATCTGTCCTACGAGGCGCTGGAAGTGGCCAACCGCAATATCGAACGCCATGGCCTCGAAGAGCGCGTGTACACCGTGCAGGGCGATGGTTTCGCCGGGCTGCCAGGCCAGCGTTTCGACCTGATCGTGTCCAACCCGCCCTATGTGGATGCCGAAGATTTCGCCGACATGCCGGCCGAGTACCAGCACGAGCCGGAAATGGGCCTGGCCTGTGGCGACGATGGCCTGGATCTGGTCCGCCGCATGCTGGCAGAAGCGGCCGATCACCTCACCGACAAGGGGCTGTTGATCGTCGAAGTCGGCAACAGCCAGGTGCATGTCGAGGCGTTGTATCCGGAAGTGGATTTCGCCTGGCTGGACTTCGCCCGCGGCGGCCATGGGGTGTTCATGCTGTCGGCCGAGCAGTGCCGGGAGCACCAGGCGCTGTTTCGCGAGCGTATCTGAGCGATTTCTACTATCCGTCAGCCCGAATCACAGGGCGTCTGGCAGGCCATTATGTGGCGTAAGCAGCCGCTCCTACAAAATAAGCTCTGCTCACCAACCGCTCCACCGCTCACGATTCTGTGATCGCAATGGTGGATGAGAAAAGCGCCATCCACCCTACACCTGAGGCGATGTTCTCGATCGGCCAGCTTGAAAAAGGTCGCCTGGCCGGATGCTAAATACTGGCCTTTGCGATCTGGTGGGAGGGGCTTTAGCCCCGAGCTCTTGACGCCTAGCCAGGCAAAATCGAGGCTAAAGCCTCTCCCACAAAGCCCTGCTCAGCGTCCGCTTTTGCCTTCCTGTCATCGAATTGCCACGCGGCAGCCAGCAGACGGGCGATATCTGCGAGTCCGCGGTCAGGCCTCCCGCCCGCCACGGCGCAGCAGATAGCTGTCCATGATCCAGCCATTGGCCTCGCGCGCGGCAGTGCGGGTCGTGGCGATCTGTTCGGCGACTTCGTCCAGCTTGCCGGCGATCAGGATCTCGTCCGGCGTGCCGACATAAGCGCCCCAGTAGATGTGCAGGTCTTCGTCGATCAGGTGGCGATAGCTGTCCTGGGCGTCGAGCATCACCACCACGCTGTCCACGCCCTGTGGCCAGCCTTCGCGCAGGCGCCTGCCGGTGGTGATCTGCACGGCGCGGCCGATCTGATTCAGGGGGATGCGGTGGCGCGCGGTAAGCGCCTGTACGCTGGTGATGCCGGGAATGACCTGGTAATCGAGGGGCATGCCGCTGGCGATCACACCATCGAGAATACGGATGGTGCTGTCGTAGAGCGACGGGTCACCCCACACCAGAAAGGCACCGGTTTCGCCGTCCTGCAACTGGCCAATCAACTGCTCGAATACCGCCTGTTTGTCGCGGTTCAGGCTGTCGATGCTGGCGTCGTAGTCTGCCACATTGCGTTCGCGTTCCGGATTGGCCGCTTCCAGGATGCGGTAGTTACGGCCTGGCTCGATATAGCGTTCGAGGATCAGGCGGCGCAGGGCGATCAGCTTGTCCTTGGCTTCACCCTTGTCGAGGATGAAGAACACGTCGGCGCTGTTGAGCGCCTTGATCGCCTGGGTGGTGAGGTAGTCGGGGTCACCGGCACCGATGCCGATGATCAGGATGTCTTTCATGCAGCGTGTCTCGTTCTTGCGATGGCGCGCAGCATATCAGGTGCTGGTTGTTGGCTGCCTCGCAGGGCAGCGCTTCGCGATCTTGGACTAGAACAGCATTTGTGGGAGGGCGCGGGGACGCCCAGTCCATGCGCCCGAAAAGCTTTGCGGGCATGGACAGGGCGTCCCCGCCCGCTACCACAGATATATTGCCTTGCTTCAGCCTGCCGCCAGCTTCAGCACTGTCTCGGGCTCAGGCTCGGCCACGCCGGCCAGGAACTCGTCGCCCCAGCGGCGGATGTCGTTGTAGCTGACGATATCGAACAGCTCGCGCAGCCGAGCACGGGCTTCGGCCTTGGGCATGTTCAGCGCCAGGTAGCAGGTTTGCGCCAGGTCGGCAGTGTCGTGCGGGTTGGTCAGCAGCGCGCCCTTGAGCTCTGCAGCGGCACCGGCGAACTCCGACAGGGCCAGCACGCCCTGGCCATCGGTCAGCCCCTGGGTGGCGACGAACTCCTTGGCCACCAGGTTGAGGCCATCGCGCAGCGGGGTGATCCACATCACGTCGGCCATGGCGTACCAGGCCACTACTTCGTCGAACGGAAAGCTGCGGAAGAAAAACTGCACCGGCGTCCAGCCGATCCGCGCGAAGCGGCCGTTGATGCGCCCGACCGCCTGTTCGATCTGCGCTTGCAGCTCGTCGTAGATGGTCATTTCGCGTGCTGCCGGCACGCAGATACTGACCAGGGTTATCTTCTTGTGCAGCTCGGGGTTGTCGGCCAGCAGGCGCTCGTAGGCCTGCAGTTTTTCGAGGATACCCTTGGTGTAATCCAGGCGCTCGACCGACAGCACCAGCTTGATGCCACGCAGTTCTTCGCGCAGATGAGCCATCTGCTCGCGGGTTTTTTCCTGGGCCAAGGCGTTGCGCACGCGATCTATATCTAGGCCAACCGGGTGGGCGCCGAGTTTGACCAGCCGGCTGCCGGTGTCCACGGCGGTGGTCATACGCTCCAGGCCCACGGCGCAGCCATAGGTGACGAAGCGCGGTGCGCAGTTCTGTCGGCTGACGGTTTGCAGTGGGGTGACGCCACGGGCCACGTCGACGAAATTCTCCACCTGGCGCGGGATATGAAAGCCGATGTAGTCGCATTGCAGCAGGCTGCCGATGATCTGCCGGCGCCACGGCAGCACGTTGAACACGTCGGCCGAGGGGAAGTAGGTGTGGTGGAAGAAGGCGATGCGCAGGTCCGGGCGCAGTTCGCGCAGGTAGCCAGGCACCATCCACAGGTTGTAGTCATGCAGCCAGACCACGGCGCCTTCCGCCGCTTCCTTGGCGGTGCGCTCGGCGAACGCGCGATTGACCTTGAGGAACACCTGCCAATCGTCCTCGTCGAAGCGGGCGCGCTCCCAGAAGGTATGCAGCGTCGGCCAGAAGGCTTCCTTGGAGAAGCGCTTGTAGAAGATGTCGACTTCCTGTTTGCTCAGCGCCACCCGCGCGGCGGTGAGTTTCGGGTAGCGCTCGGCATCCACGGTGGTGTGGGTTTCGAAGGGCTCGCTGCCGCCTTCGTCGACGGCCCAGGCGACCCAGGAGCCCGGGCGTGAATCGCCGAAGAAGCTCATCAGGGTGGGGATGATGCCATTCGGCGAGGTGGGCCGGCGGCGCTGCACCTTGCCGTCCGCGCCTCGGTGCTCCTCGTAGGGCAGGCGGTGATAGACCATCACCAGCTCGGCGCGCCCTGGCTCCGTGGCCGTGCGTTTCTCGGCGGCGATGCCATGCTCGCCAAGGAAGCCGAAGTGCACGAAGGCCTGCAGGATGCCGCCGCAGCCGGGGCGGTCCGCCTGGAGGATCCACGACTGGTGCTCGGTCGCCTTGAGCAGATTGGGTTCGGACTCACCCACGCAGACGCCCTTGTAGGTGCCGTCGAGCATGTTCAGGTCATTGAGGGTGTCGCCACAGGCCAGTACTTCGCCTGCGTCGAGCTGCAGCCAGTCGACCAGCGCCTTGAGGCTGGAGCCCTTGTTGACGCCTTTGGGCAGAAAGTCGAGGTAGCGATCCGCGGAGTACAGCAGATCGCAACCTAGGGCTTCTGCGACCTCGGCCAATGCCGGATCGGCAGCCTGTTCGGGCGTGCAGAAGTACGAGCAGCGGCGCGCCTGGGGTACGTCCTGGCGCTCCAGGCCAAAACCTTCCAGGGCCTGGGCTACCTGGCTCTCGCCCGGCCAGCGGGCATCGACCTGGCTCTGCAATTGTTGAATGGGTTGCAGGGTATCGCCGTGCACGAAGGTGGCGCCGACGTCGGCGATGATGAAATCCGGTTGCGGCAGGGTGGGATCGGCCAGCAGCGGCAGTACCGCTTCGAGGCTGCGCCCGGTGACGTAGGCCAGCTGGATTTCCGGGTGGGCGGCGATGGTCTGGTAGAGGCTCAGGCGGTCCTCGGGATCACCGGCGAGAAAGGTTCCATCGAGGTCGGTAGCAAGTAGCATGGGCTGTCTCCCTGTCAAAAACGCCGGCATCGGCCGACGAGCAAAACGGGCACCTTGATGGCGCCTCTGTTATGTAGGCGTGCATGTGCCTACGACGAAGTGGTGACGGGCTCCCGCTCGTCACCGGTTTGATCGTTGTCCGAATCGATGTCATCCGCGTCATCCGCAGACGCCGGGGCATCGGGCATCAGCTCCAGTACGGTGTGGCTGGTGCGCAACATCGGCACGAAGTGCGCCTGTTCACCGGCGACCAGGTCGCTGACATGGCGCAGGCGATAGGAGGTGTAGGCCGCCAGCAGGCCCAGGGTGGCGGCGAAATACAGCGGCAGTGCGGCGGCGCCGCTGTACTGCATCAGCAGGCCGGCGAGCAGTGGCCCGCACACCGAGCCGACACCGTTGACCATCAGCAGGCTGCTGGAGCCGGAGAGAATCTCGTCGCTGTGCAACTGATCGATCAACTGCGCCACGGCGATGGGGTAGATGGCGAACGACAGCCCGCCAAACAGGAACATCAGCGCCAGCAGCGCACGCCCAGCCGGCAGCAGGCTCATCAGCAAGGCGACGACCACCGCGGCGCTGACCACCCAGAACAGCACCCAGCGGCGGTCGTGATTGTCGGAGAAACGCCCGATCGGCCATTGCAGCAGTGCGCCGCCGAGAATGGTGGCGCTCATCATCAGGCCGACCCCGGCGGCGTCGAAGCCGTTGAGGCTGGCGTACACCGGCGCCATGCCCCAGAACGCACCGAGCGCCAGCCCGGAAAGACCGGCGGCGGCAATCGACAGTGGTGCGATACCGGCGATGGCGCGCAGGTTGCTGTGCAGGGTGTCCGGCACGCTGGGCTGAGGTTGGCGGGTCAGGGTAATGGGCATCAGTGCCGCGCTGATCAGCATCGCCGCCAGGGCGAACAGCAGGAACTCGGTCGGCTCGGCGAGGCTCAGCAACTGCTGCGCGGCTGCCAGGGCGCCGAGGTTGACGGCCATGTAGATGGCGAACATCTGCCCGCGATTTTCGTTGCGCACCTGAGCGTTGAGCCAGCTCTCGATGACCATGTACAGGCTGACCAGTGCCAGGCCGTAAAGCACCCGCAAGGCGAGCCAGACCCAGGGGTCGACGATCAGCACGTGGAGCAGGGCGGTGATCGCGGCCAGAGCGGCGCAGAAGGAGAACGCACGGATATGCCCAACGCGGCGCACCAGCGGAATCGCCAGCCAGGTGCCGAGGAGAAAACCGACGAAGTACCCGGACATGATCAGGCCGAGCATCCCGGTGGAGTAGCCTTCGGCGACGCCACGCAGGGTCAGTAGGGTGTTGAGCAGACCGTTGCCAAGGAGGAGTAACGCGACCCCACCCAGCAACGAGCTGATAGGGGCAATCAAGGACCACATGGCGAACAACCCTAGGGAACTATGCCGGTGATGGCAAGCAGGAAGCGCGCCAGTGATCTTTGATTACTTTTGCTATGTTATTGATATTTATAATTTATTTTTTGCGACGAACGGTCTGTTGATTTTTTAGGGTAGTGAAAGGCACCAGGGCGGTGCGCAAAGGAGCGAGTTTTTCCCGCTATCGGGGCATCTCACTTGCGACCATCGGCCACTTTCGCCAGCTCGTCGGTACGCGCCGCCATGACGAAATCGTTACGGTGCAGGCCCTTGATCGAGTGGCTCCACCAGGTGACGGTGACCTTGCCCCATTCGGTGAGCAGCGACGGGTGATGGTTCTCGGTCTCGGCGATTTCGCCCACCGCATTGGTGAAGGCGAGCGCATGCTTGAAGGTGCGAAACGCATAGGCTCGCTCGAGTTGCATCACGCCGTCGCGAACCTCGATGTCCCAGTCCGGAATTTCCTTGATCAGCTGCGCCAGTTCGGCCTCGCTGACTTTCGGTGCATCGGCGCTGCAGGCTTCGCAGGTGGCTTTGGACAGTGCAGTCATGGGGGTTCCTCTGAGCGTTGATCGTCAAGGCAGCTCATGCTGCCTTGGGTGGAAATTTCGGTTTATGCAGGCCGAGCGCCGTGGCCTGCTGTACCAGGCTCATGATGTCCCGTTGCGCCAGGGCGAACAGCCGTTGCAGGTCAGGCAGCACGAAGTACAGCGGTTGCAGGATGTCGATGCGATACGGCGTGCGCATGGCCTCCACGGGGTCGAATGGCTGATGCTCGGGCTCGCCGGACAGACAATACACCGCCTCCCTGGGCGAGGAGAGAATGCCGCCGCCATAGATGCGCCGCCCGGTGGGGGTGTCCACCAGGCCGAACTCGATGGTCATCCAGTACAGGCGCGCCAGGTACACCCGTTCCTGGGGGCTGGCGGCCAGGCCGAGGCGGCCGTAGGTGTGGGTGAATTCGGCGAACCAGGGATTGGTCAGCAGCGGACAGTGACCGAAGATTTCATGGAAGATGTCCGGCTCCTGCAGGTAGTCCAAGTCCGCTTCGGTGCGGATGAAGGTGGCCACCGGAAACTGCTTGTTGGCGAGCAACTCGAAGAAGCGCTGAAAGGGAATCAGCGCTGGCACCTGGGCGACCTGCCAGCCGGTAGTACCCTGCAGCACGCGGTTGATGTCCCCCAGCTGGGGGATCCGCTCACGGGGCAGGGCCAGCTTGTCGAGGCCGTCCAGGTACTCCTGGCAAGCCCGCTGCTCGATCACCTTGAGCTGGCGCTCGATCAGCGTCTGCCAGGTGCGATGCTCGACCTCGCTGTAGTCAATGAAACCGTTCGCGTCAGGCTGCCTGGCAACGTACTGGCTGGCTTTCATCTGGCGATCTCCCTGCACATCCGAACTGGTCGTGGCTGGCCTGAGCATGCCGCACGCAGCTGTGCTTTGCGCGGACGTGAGTGGCGCGCGGGAGCAGATCGCTAATCGTTTTCGTAAAGAAAGCATTACGTATCGCGCGAAAGCCTGTTCCTGGCTCGGTGGCTTCCTCTAGACTGGCAAGAAACCTTGACGAAAATAACAAGAGTGCCGTCATGCGTATCAAGATCCACTGCCAGAACCGTGTAGGCATCCTGCGCGACATCCTCGAACTGCTGGTCGACTACGGCATCAACGTCGCCCGCGGCGAGGTCGGCGGCGAGCAGGGCAACGCCATCTATCTGCATTGCCCCAACCTGATCAACCTGCAATTTCAGGCCCTGCGGGCCAAGTTCGAGGCCATCACCGGCGTATTCGGCGTCAAGCGCGTGGGGTTGATGCCCAGCGAACGTCGTCATCTGGAGCTCAACGCCCTGCTCGGCGCCCTAGAGTTTCCGGTGCTGTCTGTCGATATGGGCGGCAGTATCGTCGCTGCCAACCGGGCCGCCGCTGGCCTGCTCGGCGTGCGCGTCGACGAGGTGCCGGGCATCGCGTTGTCGCGCTATGTCGAGGATTTCGATTTGCCGGAGCTGGTGCGTGCCAATCGCTCGCGCATCAACGGGCTGCGGGTGAAGGTCTGCGGCGACGTGTTTCTCGCCGATATCGCGCCCCTGCAGAGTGAGCATGACGACAGCGAAGCCATGGCCGGCGCAGTGCTGACCTTGCACCGTGCCGACCGTGTCGGCGAGCGCATCTATCAGGTACGCAAGCAGGAGTTGCGCGGCTTCGACAGCATCTTCCAGAGCTCCAAAGTGATGGCCGCCGTGGTGCGTGAGGCCCGGCGCATGGCGCCGCTGGATGCGCCGTTGCTGATCGAGGGCGAAACCGGCACCGGCAAGGAACTGCTGGCCCGCGCCTGCCACCTGGCCAGCCCCCGTGGCCAGTCGCCGTTCATGGCGCTCAACTGTGCCGGTCTGCCGGAGTCGATGGCCGAAACCGAGTTGTTCGGCTACGGCCCCGGCGCCTTCGAAGGTGCTCGCGCCGAAGGCAAGCTGGGCCTGCTGGAACTGACCGCAGGCGGCACGCTGTTTCTCGACGGCGTCGGTGAAATGAGCCCGCGCCTGCAGGCCAAGCTGCTGCGCTTCTTGCAGGATGGCTGCTTCCGCCGCGTCGGCAGTGACGAGGAGGTGTACCTCGACGTGCGGGTGACCTGCGCCACCCAGGTCGACCTCTCCGAACTGTGCGCCCGGGGCGAATTCCGTGAAGACCTCTATCACCGCCTCAACGTGCTGAGCCTGCATATCCCGCCGCTGCGTGAATGCCTCGACGGCCTGCAACCGCTGGCCGAACACTTTCTCGACCGCGCCAGCCGGCAGATCGGCTGCCCACTGCCTGGCCTGGCGCCGGCTGCGCTGGAAAAACTGGCTCGCTATCACTGGCCGGGCAACGTGCGGCAGCTGGAGAACGTGCTGTTCCAGGCGGTATCACTCTGCGACGGCGCGCTGGTCAAGCCCGAGCACATCCGCTTGCCGGGCTACGGCGCGGCCCAGCCGCTGGGCGACTTCTCGCTGGAGGGTGGGCTGGACGCCATCGTCGGGCGCTTCGAGAAGGCCGTGCTGGAGCGCCTGCACGGCGAATTCCCGAGCAGCCGCCTGTTGGGCAAGCGTCTGGGTGTGTCCCACACCACCATCGCCAACAAGTTGCGCGAGCATGGGGTGGGCAAGGAGTAGAAAGAACCGAGCCCGGCAATCCGGGCTCGTGTGGCGGGCTTCAGCGAGCGCTGACCGGCCGCGCGCGGGGGCCGGGCAGAATGCCGTTGACCGGGTTGCTGCTCAGCAGGCGGGCGCTGGTGATGCCGGCGATCTCATGACCACGATCGTTCAGGCTGTTCATCACCTGATTGACCAGGGCGGTGATCAGGATGCCGGCCAGGCCGCCGCCGCTGTTCTGCTGCTGTTCGGCGCTGCTGGCCCGGGCAACGCCTTTCCACAGCTCCTTGCCGGTGCGCAGGTCGACCAGGGTAGCGCTGGCGGCTACCGCCACCTCGCTGCTGATCACCTTGTAGCTGCTGCCGTATTCGGTCACGTCGATGTACAGCACCGTGTCTGCGCCGAAGATCTCGTAGAGCTTCTGCGGCGGCACTTCGCGGATTTCCTCGGCGTTGCTCATGCCGTTCTGCTTGAAGGTCTCGTTGACCACCGCCACCGGCAGCACGTAGTAGCCGGCCTCGCTCAGGGGCGCGGTGATCAGCGAGTACATGCTGAGCGTGGCCTTGATGTCCGGCGACTTGTTGACCGGCGGCAGTACCAGAATGGAGGCCGGACTGCTTTCCTTGAAGGCGCTGTAGTCATAGGGCTGCTGGGTGGCGCAACCGGCCAGCAGGGCGAGCGCGGCCAGCGCCGCGAGTGTTCTGAGGGAAGTCAATAGAGGCATGTCGGTCACTTGGCCATATTGCGCATCAGGAAGTCCATGTACTGCGCGGACTCGGGGAACAGGGCTTTCTCGGTTTCGAATTGCTGGCGCACCTGATCGGGCTTGCCGATCTCCGCGTACAGCATGCCGAGGTGGGCATGGAAGCCCGGTGGCAGGGTGCGGTCAGCAGCGCGGGCTTTCTGGGCGCTGGCTTCCAGCGCAGCGATCTGCTCCTCGGTGCCGGTGGTGTTTTCGAAGCGCTGATAGACCTGCTGCTGGTAGCCCTCCCAGTAGTAGAGGGACTTGGGTTGCTGGGCGCAGCCGGCCAGCAGGGTGGTGGCCAGTAGGGTGGTGAGCAGAAGTGGGGATTTCATCGTTGGCTCCTCGCTCACTTGACCGGGCGCCAGGCGCCGCTGTCGACGCCGCTGACCAGCTTGTTGACGGCCTCGCGGATCGCCAGGTCGAGGACCTTGCCATTGAGGGTGGAGTCATAGCTGGCAGTGCCGCCGAAACCGATGATCTCGCGGTTCGATAGGGCGTATTCGCCGGCGCCCTGGCTGGAATACACCACCTCGGAGGTGGCGACGTCGACGATGTTGAGGTTCACCTTGGCGTAGGCGATCTGCTGTTTGCCGCGGCCCAGAATGCCGAACAGCTGGTGGTCGCCGACTTCCTTGCGACCGAATTCGGTGACGTCACCGGTGACCACGAAATTGGCGCCCTTGATCTGCTGAGCCTGCTTGGAGAAGCCCGACTCCTGTTGCAGCTCGCTGAGGTTGTCGCGGTCCAGTACGTTGAAACGGTTGGACTGCTGCAGGTGGGTGATCAGAATGGTCTTGGCCTGCCCGCCAAGGCGGTCGACGCTGTCGCTGAAAATGCCGCGCAGGTAGCTGGAGCGGTTGTCGAACTTGCCAACGGCGATCGGGCTGCGCGGGCCGCTGTACTGGCTGGTGGCGGTGTTGACCTTGGCGACTTCCAGGGTGCGCGAGCTTTCCGTGGCGCAGCCGGCGAGCAGCACGAGCATGCCAGCGAGGCCAGCGGTAATGATCTTGTTCATACGAATCTCGTTTGCAAAGTGGGCAGGGCAAGCCTGTAACGGGCAGGAACCAGCCTGGCACTTCGACGAGGGGCGACATATGGAGCGGCTTCGCGCGTGCGGCGCGAAGCGCTAGAAGAGTCGATCCATGACGCTGACCCTGAACGGGTGCGGGGTGCTTCCTGCGGCGACGATTCTAGAACGCATCAAGGCGTTTTGCCAGCAATGGCGGCCACAGGTGTGATGGGCTTCGCGTCATGTTCAGCGCGCTCGGTCAGTGCGCCGTTGTTTCTGGCAGCAGCGTGGCGATCAGCGCCCGCACGCTGCCGGGCAGCGCCTCGAGGTCACGAACCAGCATGCTGCGCTCGCGAATCGCCCAGGCCTCGTTCAACTCGATGGTGTGCAGCTTCATGGTGCGGCGGTGCCGGCTGGCAGCGGACTCGGGGATGATGCCGATGCCGACGTTGGCCTCGACCATGCGGCAGATGGCTTCGAAGCTGGACATCTGGATACGCAGCGACAGGGTGCCACCCAGGGTTTCCACGTGTTCACGCAGGAAGGTCAGCAGGGTGCTGCCGTCGTGCAGGCCAATGTGCTGGTATTGCAGGGTGTCGCGCAGGCTGACCTGGTCACGGCCTGCCAGGGGGTGGTTGTCCGGCACCACCAAAACCAGGCGGTCGGTGCTGAAGTGCAGCACCTGCAGGCCGGCGGCCTCCACCGGGCCGGCGATGATGCCCAGATCGGCGCCGCCGTCGAGCACGCCGCGAACGATATCGCGGCTCAGGCGCTCCTGCAGATCCACGGTCACGCCGGGGCGCTCGGCAAGGAAACCGGCCAGCACCTCGGGCAGAAACTCGGTGACGGCCGTGGTGTTGGCGAAGATGCGGATATGCCCGGCCGCGTCGCTGCCGTATTCGGTGAATTCGCTTTTCAGGTAATCGACCTGGCGCATGATCAATCGCGCGTGCTGCAGCAGGCGCTGGCCGGCCGGCGTCAGCTCCACGCCACGGCTGTCGCGATACAGCAGGCGGGTATCCAACTGGCCTTCCAGCGCCTTGATGCGCGCGCTGGCTGCGGCAGGCGACAGCGAGGCGCGCCGTGCGCCCTGGGTCAGGCTCGGCGACTCGGCGATATGGATGAAAAGGCGCAAATCCGGCAGGTCGAAGTGCATGGCAGCTCGGCATTTGATTGAAAACGGCGTTCAGCATATCCAAACGCCGGATTAAATAAATGCGGATTCTCGGAACGTTCATCGGCTTGCATGCTGGCGGCACATAACAAGACAGCTGGAATCCACGATGAGCGACTCTGCCTTTTCCGCCTGGATCGGCCGCACCGAGCAAGCCCACGATCAACTGAGCCGTAACCTGGTCAAGCGTATCGCCGCGACGCTGGGCGACGATACGCCCGCCCATGGTGAAGCCTTGCCGCCACTCTGGCACTGGGCGTTCTTTCAGGAGCCCATCGCCGAGAGCGGCCTGGGTGGCGACGGGCATCCGGCGCGCGGCGGCTTTCTGCCGCCGGCCGACAATCGCAACCGCATGTGGGCCGGTGGTCGCATCGAATTCATCGCGCCCCTGCGCGTAGGCGGCGAGGCCACCCGCCTTTCGACCATCAAGCATATTGAAGAGAAGCACGGCCGCACCGGCGCGCTGCTGTTCGTCACCGTGCAGCATGACTACCTGCAGGACGGCGAACTGGCCATCCGTGAGGAGCAGGACATCGTCTACCGCGAGCCCAGCCCGCCCAAGGGCGGCGCCGGCGAGGCGCTGCCGGCCGGTGACTGGCGCGAAGGCGTGGTACCCAGCCCGACCCTGCTGTTTCGCTACAGCGCGGTGACCTTCAACGGCCATCGCATCCATTACGACTGGCCCTACGTCACCGGCACCGCCCTTGGGTGGGCTCGGCTCGCGGTAGACGATGTCCTGCTCCTCGCGGATCGCCAGTTCGCCGTCCTGCAGGTAGTCGTGCTGCACGGTGACGAACAGCAGCGCGCCGGTGCGCCCGTGCTTTTCCTCGATGTGCTTGATGGTCGAGACCCGAGTGGCCTCGCCGCCGACCCGCAGGGGCGCAATGAACTCGACGCGCCCACCGGCCCACATGCGATTGCGGTTGTCCGCCGGTGGCAGGAAGCCGCCGCGTGCCGGGTGCCCGTCGCCGCCCAGGCCGCTCTCGGCGATGGGCTCCTGGAAGAATGCCCAATGCCAGAGCGGCGGTAGTGCCTCGCCATGGGCAGGGGTGTCCTCGCCCAGGGTCGCGGCGATGCGCTTGACCAGGTTGCGGCTCAGTTGGTCGTGGGCTTCTTCGGTGCGGCCGATCCAGGCGGCGAAGGCAGAGTCACTCATGGTCGATCCCGGCTTGTTCTTGGAGTGCAGGCAGCATGCAATCCGATGAACGTTCCGAGAATCCGC
>JAAIGF010135255.1_pt1 | contig 66876 bp, 68 predicted proteins | sample 6487441 | NCBI WGS metagenome assembly JAAIGF01 (sample SAMN13974129, study PRJNA590717) | phyllosphere metagenome | biome: pepper field; feature: multiple bacterial spot infested pepper fields; material: pepper leaves; isolation source: leaves from pepper fields | host: Capsicum annuum ...
ACGAACGGAATGCTGAAGCAGGTGGATCGTTTGCGGATTGAACATATGCTCTTCTCCGTCATTACGCCACTGATAATCACCACCGGAATCCAGTACACGGTCATTACCATCCTTATCTGTAAAGGCACGGTTATGCTGAGCGAGCGCTTCAACAGCCACTTCCTCCAAACCAATACCGCCGATACGTGATGGTGTCCATGTGAAGTACTGGTCGATGAATTCTTGCTTCAAACCAACCGCTTCGAAAATCTGTGCACCACGGTACGATTGAATCGTAGAAATCCCCATTTTGGATAGGATTTTCACAACGCCCTTGGTTACAGCTTTAATATAATTTTTCACTGCTTTATCATGCGAAATACCGCGCAGCATGCCTTGCTTGATCATATCCTGCAACGTCTCAAATACGAGATACGGGTTAACTGCACTGATTCCGTAACCGAGCAGCAATGCGAAATGGTGAATATCGCGTGGCTCGCCGGATTCCAGCAAGAGACTAACACGAGTACGTGTACCCTGACGGATCAAATGGTGATGCAGACAGGCAACTGCCAATAGTGCTGGAATCGCTGCATTGTCCTTATCCATACCACGGTCAGACAGGATCAGGAAGTTATGACCTTTTGCAATAACGCGATCTGCCGCCTCGCACAGATTCACCAGTGCAGCTTGCAAGCCTTCAGCGCCCTTGGACGCGTCGAAGAAGATCGGAATGGTCATTGCTTTGAAGCCAGGACGACGTACATGACGCACCTTGGCAAATTCTTCATTAGACAAAATCGGTGTATTCAAAATGATCTGACGACAGCTCTCTGGCTGCGGATCCAGCATATTACCTTCAGGACCGAGCGATGTCGCTGTGGATGTAACAATTTCTTCACGAATCGCATCAATCGGCGGATTCGTTACTTGCGCGAATAGTTGCTTGAAGTAGTTATACAGACGCTGTGGTTGTTCTGACAATACAGCGAGCGGCGCATCATAGCCCATTGAAGCGAGTGCTTCGGCACCTGTGGACGCCATTGGTTCAAGCACTTTGCGCAGTTCTTCAAACGTATAGCCAAAAGCAAGCTGTAGCTGCTGTACATTATCATGATCCGGTTGAATCGCTTCTGGCGCATCTGGAACATCTTCCAGATTCACGAGATGCTCTTCCAGCCATTCTGCATACGGATGCTCTGATGCGATCTGGTCTTTGATTTCCTCGTCGGAAATAATACGACCTTCCTGCGTATCAATGAGCAGCATACGTCCTGGACGCAGACGATCTTTGTACAGAATATTTTCAGGCGCAATATCGAGTACACCTACTTCAGACGACAGGATAATGCGATCATCTTTGGTCACATAATAACGCGCTGGGCGCAGTCCATTACGATCGAGAATCGCGCCAATCTGAATGCCATCGGTAAACGCCATGGCAGCAGGACCATCCCATGGTTCCATCAAGCAGCTGTGATACTGGTAAAACGCCTTTTTCTTCTCATCCATAGTATCGTGGTTGCTCCATGGCTCTGGCACCATCATCATCGCCACATGCGGCAGGGAACGTCCATTCAAATACAAGAATTCGAGCGTGTTATCAAACATCGCTGTATCGGAACCATCTGGATTAATAACCGGACGAATCTTATCAATATCGCTACCAAATACTTCACTCTCGAACAGAGATTGACGCGCATGCATCCAGTTGACGTTACCACGCATCGTGTTGATCTCACCATTGTGGATCATAAAGCGATACGGGTGCGCACGATCCCAGCTTGGGAATGTATTGGTACTAAAACGGGAGTGAACCAGTGCGATCGAAGATTCAAATGCTTCGTCACGCAGATCCAAGTAAAACTCGCCCACTTGAATCGTTGTTAACATGCCTTTGTATACGACTTTACGGCAGGACAGACTTGGTACATAGAACGTCTCGCCACCTTCGGCTTCCGCATAACGGATATGACGCTCTGCCAGTCTGCGAATCACATACAGCTTGCGTTCAAAAGCAAGTTCATCTTGCCCTTGCAAGTCTTCGCCACGAGCAATGAAAAATTGACGCACCACTGGCTTGGCAGCCTTAGCTGTTTTACCCAGTGTACGATCATCCGTTGGCACGGTACGTGCACCGAGGAACACTTGACCTTCCTGCTCAATGATGTCCTGAAGAATAGCCTCATGACGACTGCGCAGTTCCTCGTCACGGGACAGGAACACCATCGCTACGCCATACTGGCCTTTTTCAGGCAACTCGAATCCATTGGCTTGTGCTTCCTTTACAAAAAAGGAGTGTGGAATCTGCACCATAATTCCGGCTCCGTCACCGGAATTGGGCTCGCTTCCCTGACCGCCGCGATGCTCCATATTTTCGAGCATGGTCAGTGCCTGACTGACAATCTGGTGACTAGGTATTCCTTTGATATGTGCGGTAAAGCCCATACCACAGGCATCTTTTTCAAACTGCGGATCATACAGACCCTGCTTCGGAGGTAAACCTGTAATGTTCATAATACGCAACCTTTCTATTATGAAGTGACTGTCAAGAGATGAGCCAGAGGACGGCCGGACGAAGATACATGCTTCTAAGGATAGGGTATACAAAACAGACCGCTCATTCCATACAGTATCATCTACAATATTTGTACATATTGTACAAGACGGTGATGGAAGCAGCCTACGTTTGGATATAGTTTGAAGGAACAAGCGAAGAATAAATATCCATTTCTAGTGTTAGCGAATTTCTAATACGGGTTACAATCACAAGCGATTTTGGCAAAGCAAAATATCTGACCTCTGTACATGAGATTCAAGCAACTTATTTAGCTATATTATATTGCTGTAACCGTCGTTAGTTTTATACATTTTAACACTGACCTCACATCATGGCAATTCAAACTTTTTATATATGCGATAAAATATTATTTTGCGTCAAAGCATTAGTGTGATAACGCAATAAATTATATATAGTGTATGATTATACATTAAAGTTAATAAATAATTCAATAGGTTGCAGGGAAGTGATTTTAGTTCGTTCGTCCAAATAGTACGGGAATCTTAATTAACAAAAAAGGACAGCCGGGTTAAGGGCTGTCCTTTGGTATGTTACGCACGCTTACTAGATATCATCTACGTTATAGTTACTATCTAGACATGACTCTATGATTTATAGCTCGATGCTTTCGCCGACCTGTAGTGCAGTTCCTTTAATCCCCTTCGCTTCGAGGGAAGCGACGAAGGCATCGCCATCTTGTTCGATAGGCGGGAATGTATTGTAATGTACAGGCAGGATATGCTTCGCTTTGACCCATTCTGCTGCGTATAATGCATCTTCCGGACCCATAGTGAAGAAATCGCCGATAGGTAGGGCAGCTACATCAATGCTGTTCATTTCACCGATCAGCTTCATATCACCGAACAATGCGGTATCGCCAGCATGGTACAATGTTTTGTCACCCATCGTTAACAGGATACCTGCAGGTTCGCCGAGGTATACGTTTTGTCCATCCAGCTCGTTAGAAGAGGAATGGAATGCGAGTGTGTATTTTACTTTAAAGCCATCGAACTGCTTGGAGCCGCCCAGGTTCATACCTACGGTGTCCGCTGCGCCTTTGGCTGCTGCATATTGTGCCAGCTCCACAACGGCGATCACAGGGCAATTGTTGTTTTGCGCGATCTCGACGGTATCTCCGAAATGATCTCCATGTCCGTGTGTGAGGATGACTGCGTCTACTTTAATATCTTTTACATCGACATCGACTTGCGGGTTGCCGGACAGGAAAGGGTCGATAATCACCTTTTTGCCGCCTTCTTCCACAAGCAGACAGGATTGTCCATAGTACGTAATTTTCATAATTCAAGCACCTCCGCAATAAAATGAATAGTGTTACCACCGTTTATTTTATCACCAAAATCCATGGATTTGTAACTTTGCAGGTGCCAGGCTATGAATCGAGTTATTGCACGAAACCGAATATAGCTGAATTTTGCGGATATATTTCAAGTATATCCTTTCTTATTTGTAAAAGGTGTGGTGTCCAATTTTCTTTACAACGGTCTGAGAATTTGGAATCGCAAAATCAGTCGCCAGGGATAGCGACACAAAATAATACGTATTATCCGGTACTTCCTTACGTCCTTGTAACGCCTCGTTTACAGCTTTGACGGAATCTGCATTCGGCTTTACGCGCTCAAAACGTCCATTGGATACCGGCGAAAATTGATATCTTTGATACAGTACATCCTTAATCGTGTCAGGGAAATTAGCGGACCGTAGCCGGTTTAAGACAACATTGGCAACTGCCACTTTGCCTTCGTACGGTTCACCTTCAGCTTCTGCCATAACAATTCGCTCTAGCATAAGCCGTTCTTTATCAGACAATGCGTAGGTCCAGGTCGCCTGTGAGTGGTCGTTCTGGGAAAGCAGCTTTGTCCGAGTAAAGTATAGTTTAGTGGGGGTGGTATTGCCTATGGATGCACCTGATGTGATTGCTACCGCTTTGTTCGCTTTTGCTGCTGCGGCTTCAGTGCTTGCTTGTTTGGCCTGTGTAGCCTTTTGTTGTTTTATTGCAGCGGCTTTGTCTGCCTTAGCTTGCTCAATTAACTTGCGTGTGTGCGTGTCATTCCACGCGATAAATGTACTTTCCGTACTGCCCCTATCTTTTTGTGCATACGAAACAGAACCTGTCGGCTGCGCACCCCACGTAGGCAACTGAGTAAAGGTTTGACTTTGAGTCGTATGATTATTGTCCATCCAAAATGGAAGGCACATCACAAATATAAAAAGCACGCCGAGCAGAGGCGTTATCCACTGATTGCGTCTAATAAACTCCATGTTTTTCCTCCAATAACGTTGGCATACTCCAGTTCCCTATGTAAGCTTCAGACCTTCCATTTGAATACACCAACATCCAAATTTTGAATCATCTCGACCTTACATGGTCTTGCGGATACACCCCGTATCCGACGAAAGAGCCAACTTGATAATCCGTATCTGAAGACCAGATACGCGGACAATACCGTATGTCCGTGATGCCATAATTTCGTTTCATTGCCCTAAAAAAACACTGCCTTTTGCAGCAGGAAGTATATTATTATAGTTCGATTACTTTTGTCAAATTGACAAACGAAGTAATTTAGAGTAGTCGATCCCCTGTAAGCGGAAAACAACCCGCCAACTCATACATTGGAATTTGTCCCATTCGTGTGCAGTATAGAGCGATATGTTCAACGTTCCAATCGACTTCAGAAAGCTCGTTGCCGCAGGTAGGTAGCGAGTGCAGCTCCATATTCTCATTCCCTGCATATTTACGAGCCACTGTAATATGTGGGTGATATGCACGAGCCTCTGTTTGATATCCAAGCATCTTCGATGCGTCAACAATATCTCGTTGTAATGACGCTAATGCAGAACGTTCACCTGCCGGATCAATCCATAGCACACGCGGACGCTCTGGTAAGCCAAAGTAACCAGCTTCGCCTAGTCGAAGTGCAAACGGTGACTGCGTTGAGGCTACGGCTGCAAGCATCTTCGACAGCTCAGGCAGTCGGGTACGGTCTACATCTCCGTAAAACTGAAGTGTGATATGGTAATCGGCTTCACTCGTCCATTTGCGAAAAGAATACTGCTGCTGTATACGAGCACTCCACGCTGCTAAGGCAGCCTGCGCGTTCCCTTTGACAGCAATCGCTGCAAATACACGTTCTTGATCGACTCCGGTTCCCATGATTGTCCATTCCCTCCAGTTCACCAGCAGAATCTGTTTTCCTTCAGCATCATGCTAGGATCGTTGCAGCAAAAGCTCTGTATCGGACAATTTTCTCTAGTTGACGCATTATCCGAACACACGTTCCTAATGAATGAAAATAGTATACACCAATCTAACTTGAAGTGCAAAGTTTTGAATGGAACTGAATAGGTGTAATCCATTCTGTTAGGTGTATGAAGCCAAGTTTGGTATCATGTACAAGATAGTCGTTGGTAGCGATACATCGTCTACCATTCGGCATATGTGCTTACTTAGGAGGAGAAGGTACGATGTCCAAAATCGTTTTTCTGCAACATTTAAGTGATGAGCAACAACAAAAAGTAAAAGAGGCTGCCCCTCACGATGAGATCGTCACTGTCCCGGTCAAAGAAGCGACTGAGCACGATCTAGCTGATGCCGAGATCATTGTCGGTTGGTCACGCAAATTTCAAGATTTTATTTTATCTGCGGATTGTTCGGTCAAATGGGTACAGGCATGGTCTGCTGGTGTAGACAAAATGCCCCTGACAGAGTTGGAGCAAAAGCAAGTATTGCTCACAAGCGCTAACGGTGTGCATACCATTCCGATCTCAGAGCAAATCTTCGCGTATATGCTGGCATTCAGTCGCAATCTGCATGTCGCCATTCGTAATCAGAGTAAGGCTCATTGGGAGGAGAGCGGTCGCTATGGCGAGCTACACGGGAAAACAATTGCGATTGTGGGTGCTGGTAATATCGGTATCGGAACTGCAAAGCTCGCACGTGCATTCGGAATGAAGACGATTGGTGTTCGTCGCTCTGGAGAGCCATTGGATGAATTTGACACCATGTACCGTATGGAACAGCTCGATGAAGCGCTCGCTGCTTCTGATGTGGTTGTGAATATTTTACCGCTGACGGAGCAAACGAAAGAGCTGTTCGACTCCGGTCGTTTCCAGGCAATGAAGTCGGAGGCTATTTTCATCAATGTCGGTCGTGGCCCAACGGTGCGGACAGACGATCTGGTGGCTGCACTGGAGCAAGGACATATCGCGGGTGCAGGTCTGGATGTATTCGACCCTGAGCCACTGCCCCAGGATCATCCGCTATGGTCGATGGAGCAAGTGATCATTACACCTCATATTGCAGGTAGCAATGAGCATTATACCGATCGGGTACTGGACATTTTCCTAACCAATTTGAAGGCATATCAGCAAGGCGAGTCCTTACCGATTAATCTGGTTGATTACTCGAATGGATATTAAAAAATTCATTGGTTGTACCGTGATCGTTTTGCAGCCGCAAGGAGAGAATTGTTGTGGTTCTATTTTAGCGATTTGTATCTAGTATTCTTCAAGATATGACTTAAAGCATGCTAAAAAGGCTCAATTCCTTTATATGGAAGAGAGCCTTTTTTTATTCACTTTTATGTTTAAATGAACATTTATAATAGTTAAGTTATCGAGCTAGTCGAATGGAAGTATCTTTGGATTATCATTCTTTTACTATTATATAGCTGCCAAATAAAATAAAGATCGAATCACATGCTATAACAGCCAAGTTAGTAGATTCATCCTTGGAATACCCTGATCTGACTACACGATGAATATGGTTATATTTTCCATAGTGGTTCTGTAGAAGAAGTCTGTATCGACATTCATCTAAATGTATAAATATGACTCCGCTCAGAACCTATTCATTCCGCTATCCTACCCGGGTGAAAAGCACTGTGTTCATTTCGTAAAGGACATTAACCTGCACCTATAGTCACTTCTATTTTGCTACTGTAGCCGTATATTAGCAGCTCCATATAAGTCTCCACTTTGCATATTTTCGCAAAATTAGCATAATGATCTGTTACCAAGGAAGCAGATCATTCATGCAAATGCCCCCATTCAGATCAAGTTCTCTGAAGCAAGCATTGCGCAGCCTGCTCATATACCTGCATCCGATCATCGTAACGATCAAGTGGGCAGATTAGCAGAAGTTCATCTGCATTATATTCCTGCATGAGCCTGCTCATCTTTTGAGGTAATGTGCTCGGTCCACCCACAATCGGCTCTGGCATTTCCTCTCCAATGGCGGCAAGACCTGCGGGTGACTGCTTCCACTGCGCATAGAGCATTTGAGCCTCCTGCTCCGTCGAAGCTGCGATCACCTTGATGGCTAGAATGACTCTTGGCTCGGTTTGAGATAATGAAGGTTTAAACTGTTCGCGATATTGCGCGATAGCTGCTTGCCCATCACTTGTACTCATAAAATGTCCAAATACATAGCCTGCTCCATGCTCTGCTGCCAGCGCTGCGCTCTTATTATTCGTTCCTAGCATCCACAGCTCCGGTGTATAGACAGATAAGGGTCTTGCCATGACCGAAACCTCTTCTACCGTATAACGATCCTCTAACAAATGACGCAGATCACGCACTAGCTCAGGCATCTCAGCTACATGAGCAAGATAGTTACCACTCATCCCAATCGCTGCATGAGCTGAACCACCTGGTGCTCGTCCAATCCCCAGATCAATTCGATCCGGGTATAGCGCAGATAGCATTCGAAACGTCTCCGCTACTTTCATCGGACTATAATGAGGCAAAAGCACCGCTCCTGAGCCCAGTCGAATACTAGAAGTGCGCGCACCGATATGAGCGATCAGTATCTCGGGCGCTGTACAGGCAAGCTGGGTCATATCATGATGCTCTGACAACCAGAATCGCCCATAGCCCCATCGCTCAGCCGCAATTGCCAGTTGTGCCGACCGCTCCAGCGCTTCCTCAGCCGAAGCCTGCTCTAGCAAAGGGGACATATCCAAAATACCTAGCGGAATAGGTGTGTGCTGATTGTTCATGCTGCTTTCTCCTCCCGCTGTCGGTCATGATTCAATCCACATCATAGATCGAGCCGACCTTCAGACCGTACAGCTCGTTATAAATTTTCTCAGCGAATGCATCGGTCATGCCGGCAATATAATCAATAATCATCCGTTCCCATGTCCATACCGGATGATCGCTTGCCTGATCCTGCTCAAATCGCTGTAACCAGTCAGATGGCATAATCGACATCGACGTTTCCTGGTCGATAAATGCTTTCCATAAACGGCGAATGATCCACTCGCTCCGCTTTTGCAGACGTTGTACACGCAGATCGCTAATCATTGTTACCCAGGCAAAGCTTTTGAGTACACTCACTGTGCGTAGCATATCGTCATCCTCACGACCAGCCTGTACAAAGGTAATCTTCTTCCAGTCGGTTTCATCAATCACGCCCAGCTGACTTACAAAATGATTTACCCAGTATGCCTTCACCTCACGCCGTGTACGGGAGTAATCGTTACCACAGGTAGGTAGCTTCTCGCGCCAGATTCGCAAATACGCCGTTAAGACTTCCTCTACTTTGACAGCAATCTGCTCTCGCTCCCAGCCTTTCCAGAACCAATCTTCCAATGTTGTAATCTTCTCAATAATTAGTCTATGAATATGCGGATCATTCATAAAATGCTCATGAACTTCGATCTTGCCTGCCTTGATTCCATCTTCCAGATCATGAGCCGAATATGCGATATCATCACATAAATCCATCAATTGCGCTTCGAGCGTGGTCTTGCCGTCTGGAATCTGCCATTGCTCCCGAATCTCACGGATATACTGCCATTCACGCTGGTACAGCCCTTTTTTATTTTGCAGACCGGAATATGGATATTTGTTAATGCCGAGCAGTACAGCATCGCACAAATTCAGTCCATCCAGATTCTCACGCTTTTCCAAGTACATAATCAGTCTAAAATTATGGGCATTGCCTTCAAAATGCTCATACTTGGCACGCATCTCCAGATGAATGCGCTCGTACTCCTGCTCTGTTACGGATTTGCCACGTAACGCTTCTACCGTCTTGCTCGCAATCCAGTCATCCAAGATGCTGGCAAGCACTTCTTCTCCTTTATGACCAAAGGGCGGATGACCAAAATCATGCGCAATGGATGCACACTCGACCACTTCGGGATGAATAATGAGTCCCGGATTGTCTGCCTGCTCTTCTCTAATCTCGGGATGACGTGTGAGCAGACTTTTCGCTGCCTGACGTGCGATCTGAGCTACCTCTAAGGAATGCGTCAGACGGGTGCGATAGTAGTCACCTGTTCCAGCGCCGAACACTTGCGATTTGCCTTGTAAACGGCGGAAGGTTGGCGAGTGAATGAGGCGCGAGTAGTCACGTTCGTAGGCTTCGCGGGAAGCTTCATGTTTATCTTCAGCATACTGACGATGCTCACGCATGTTTTTGAGTTTTGCAAATTTGTCCATAGTCTTGTTCTCCTGTAGGTTCGGCATCCTGTAATTGTACATAGTTGGAGTGATTATACACGGTTTTTGATGATACGTGAAGTAATAGTAGGTAGCTCTAGATTAATGTGCTGGGATTAGACGACATCGCGGCGGGAAGGATAAGAGGACGTCCTCCGGTTGAGCGCAGCAATCTACAGATTAGGTAGGGAATGTAGATTCCCGCACTCAAAAGTTGTATGGATATTTCGCTGCCGCAAAAATCCTTTTCTCATTTCACCTCGCGTTTATAATGCCAAACGCTGGGCAGTAAAATATTTTGCTTCACAAAAATCTCTTCTCATTGAACCCCGTGTTTATAATGCCAAACATTAGTAATCGTCCTTTCCCCTTATTTCCTTCCCTTCGCTCTGTGCTAATTGCAACATTTAGAATCGAGCGGGTGCCCTGGCCGTTGAAATATTGAAAGATAGAGAGAGGTTGTTGTGGTTTTACGGTTGTAGTGACGTTTAATGTGGTGTTGCTCATAGCGATTATATTCTAATGAAATGACTGCTTGAATTTCCCCTATATTATAGAAGAAAAAAATCCGGACGCTGGGGTCCGGAAGGGGTAAAGCGTTGATTGGGTTAGTATAATTCTGTAGTTTGAGTGGCATAAACTAGAGTCAGATGGCGCTGGATGAATGTTAGCCAAATCTGAATGATATAGAGCGATTAACGATTTTTCAGTTTCGGATCGAAGGTATCGCGTAGGCCGTCGCCCATCAGGTTGAAGCCAAGTGAGGTGAGCAGGATACATACACCTGGGAAAATGACTGTCCATGGCGCGGTTTGGATAAATTGCCGCGAGTCTGATAGCATTTTGCCCCATTCGGGTTCAGGTGGTTGGGCGCCCAAACCGAGGAAGCCGAGTCCGGCTGCTTCGATAATCGCGGTTGCGATGCCGAGTGTTCCTTGTACGATCAGCGGTGTTAGGCTGTTCGGTAAGATGTGTCGGAATATCAAGCGTGTATCTCGCACGCCAATCGCTCGTGCGGCGGTAATGAATTCTTCTTGCCGTAGTGACAGCACACGTGCACGCACAAGTCTACCATAGGTCGGGATATTGACAATTGCGATCGCATATAGTGCATTTTGTAGCGAAGGCCCTAGAATGGCTACGATGGCAATCGCGAGTAGGATGCCTGGAAATGCGAGCAAAATATCAAATACACGTGAAATGATCATATCCATCCATTTACCATAAAAACCTGCTACGAGTCCGAGTAATGTACCAACTACAATCGAACCGATTACAGATAAAAAGCCTACCCATAATGAGATGCGAGCACCATAGATCGTTCGTGTGAAAATATCTCGTCCTAGATCATCCGTTCCGAACCAATGCTTGGCAGAAGGCGGCTGTAGGCGATCTGCTAGCACCTGTGCGGTATATTCAAAACGGGTAATCCACGGTGCAATCAATGCCAGCAGGATAAATAGAAGGACAATAATAAGGCCAACCACAGCAGTACGGTTACGCATAAATAGGCGAATCCCGTCTCGCCATGGACCAGAGCGAATGGGTTTGGCTGGTCTGTCTGACCCTGTACCCAGTGAAGTCTGTGTCATGGAATCACCTCTACTTGTACTGGATACGCGGATCAAACCATGCATACAGCAGATCCACCAGCAGATTAATAAGGACAAAGATTAGTGCAATAATTAGAATACCGGATTGAATGACCGGATAATCCCGATTACTGATTGCTTCATAAATGTAACGTCCAACGCCTGGCCAGGCAAAGATTGTCTCTGTTAAGACCGCTCCACCCAGTAGTGAACCAGTCTGGATACCAATGACGGTTAATACGGGAATGAAAGCATTTTTCAGTCCATGTCGGTAGATGACGAGGAACTGCGAAATCCCTTTTGCCTTGGCTGTACGAATATAGTCAGATTGCATCACTTCTAGCATACTGGAGCGTGTCATCCGTGCAATGACTGCCATTGGAATCGTACCCAGGGCAACAGATGGCAGAATCAAATGCTTAATAACGGTCCATAGCTGTGCTCCCTGACCGGATATAATCGCATCAATCACGTAAAAGCCTGTAATGCTTTCCAGCGGATCACGTTGATTCATCCTACCGATCGACGGTAACCAGTGCAGCTTGTTCGCAAAAATCCACTGCTCCATCAGACCGAGCCAGAAAATCGGCATCGACACACCGATTAGTGCAATGAGCATACACGCATAATCAAACCAGGAGCGACTCTTCCATGCACTAACAATTCCTGCATTCACTCCGATTACAATCGCAAATAACATACTGGCAGCGGTCAACTCTATCGTCGCCGCCAAATAAGGCCCGATCTCTTGCGTAATCGGTGCCCGTGTACGAATAGAGTTACCCAGATCACCGGTCAGCAGATCGCCTAGATACGCCATGTATTGCTCTAGCCATGGACGATCCAGTCCAAGCTGTTCACGTAGTGCTTGCTTGGATTGCTCGGTTGCCTTTTCTCCAAGAATGGTATCTGCCGGATCACCAGGAATCGCATGGATAATCGAAAAGACGATAATCGTCATACCCAGCAAAACCGGGATGAGCACGAGCAGTCGTTTGACAATGTAAGAACCCATGTTGTTCACCCGCTTTGTGTTCTTTATACGAGTCAGTCCACCATTCCCGCATTAGAAGCTGCGCAGGTATGATGGACTTCTCGTACAAGAGAGTATCTACTCGTACCATGACCGATCATAAGGTTACACCCCTCGAAAACACGCTTGAAACGTACGTGTTTTCGCTGAACACAAGCCTTACATTTCATTCGGTCAAGGTACTCGCTGTTATGAATATGCAGGTGCTTTTGATTGGATTAGAATCTCGATCCGACTGCTGTATGATGAATAAAACAGTCTACAAGCATACTCCTGCTATATCCTATTCGTGCTACGGAATTATTGTTCTACCGATACATCCGCATACGGCTCCGAGCCTGTAGGTGAAGGAACAAAACCTTTCACTTTTGTACTAGCAGCAAGTAGTGGTGTGGAGTGAACCAGTGGAATCCACGGTGCATCTTCTTTAATAATCACCTGTGCTTGTTCATACAATTTTGCACGAGCATCCTGGTCAGTCTCACGCTGTGCTTCCACTAACAATTTATGCAGGGGTTCGCTTGCATACTGGCTGTAGTTGTTACCGCCAATGGAGTCTTTATCCAGCAGCGGGTAGAAGAAGTTATCTGGATCGCCATTATCGCCTGTCCAGCCGATCATGTAGATATCATCCTTCTCTCCTTTGCTCAGATCATCCAGATAGGTCGCCCACTCTGGAGATTGGATACTTACTTTGACACCGATCTGGGCAAAGCTTGCCTGGATCACTTCGGCTACTTTTTTACCGTCTGGCATGTACGGACGAGATACTGGCATAGCGTAGAAAGTCAGCTCCTGGTCGATTCCGTTCGGGAAGCCTGCTTCTGCCAGCAGATTTTTCGCCGTATCCAGATTGTAATCATAATCCTTCACGTTGGAGTTATATCCCCATAGTGATGGTGGAATTGGATTGACTGCTGCTTCTGCCTGTCCTGCGTAAAAGGCATCAATGATGCTCTTCTTGTCTACCGCATGGTTCAGGGCTACACGTACTTTCGGATTGTCAAACGGCTTCTTCTTCAGGTTAAAGCCGATATAAGCGACGTTAAATGGAGGGCGATTGAACTTTTGCAGCTCCGAATTGCCTTCCAGTGTTGCCAGATCATCCGGACTCAGGTCTTCCATCAGATCAATCTCGCCGTTTTGCAGCGCATTGAAGCGAGCGGTATTGTCAGGAATCGAACGAATGATCACCTGATCCATTTTCGGCAAGCCCTCTTGCCAATAATTCGGATTCTTTTCGAGAGTAATGGAGTCGCTACGCTTCCACTCTTTGAATACGAATGGACCTGTACCAACCGGATTAGACTTAAATTCAGCGCCTTCTTTTTCAATAGCAGCTGGGCTGGCAATCGAGAATGGAGGCATAGCCAGATTTTGCAGGAATGGCGCCTGTGGATGGTTCAGCTTGAACTCGACCGTATTTGCGTCTACCGCTTTGACGCTAGCGATAATGCGACCATCTTCTGGACCAAACATGGAATCATAATAATCGAAGGAGTCGCCTTCGAACTTATATTTGCTTTTCGGATCATTCCAGCGTTCGAAGTTGAATACAACAGCATCTGCATTGAAGTCTGTGCCATCATGGAACTTGACGCCTTGACGTAATTTAAATGTATAGGTTAAGCCGTCATCTGAAATCTCCCAGCTTTCTGCGAGAGCCGGTTCGACTTCGGTTGTTCCTTGTTTATAAGCAAGCAATGGGTCAAAAATTTGTTGAGCCAGCTTAATCGACTCGCCATCGGTTACGATAGCCGGATCAAGTGCTGCGGAGTCGCCACCGCGTCCAACGATAAGCGTGCCGCCTGCGGCTGCAGTCTTTTCTCCACCTTCGGATGCTGCGGGTTCAGACGAAGATCCGCCACCACTGCAACCAGCTACGATCAAAGCAAAAGATAACATGAGTACCAATAAAAACATTCCGTTTTTTCTCAACATGTTGTTCCCCTTTCTAGCTCTGAAATATCAGTCTACCCATCCTATGTATACAATATTGGTATTACATTATGTAATTTTGTATAAATCCCAATGTATGGAATAGACCGTAAGTGAATACAATATACATTACATATCTTTTCATGGCAATATACTTTACAAATTTTATTTTTATTTAGAATTACATAACTTCACACGTCATTTTTAGACAAATTTCGCCTATATTTTTCTAATCTATTTATATTATCAGTGTGATTTATACAGTTTGTAGATATCATTACGAGTTAGATTTTATTAGTATATTTTACAATATAAAAATAGTAGTTTATTTATTATGAATTTTATTCCATATAAGATATATAAAATCAATTTTTTTACATACTTAGCTAACAAATCTATTCCCAGCGTTAATATAATACTGTTAAAATGGATAAGAATTGATTCAAGAGGAGGCTTATACTACTTATGTTCAAAGGGAAAACGATTTTCGCACTTGCCGTGTCAGCATTCATGACTTTCAATGCTGTTGGCCTGGCAGGCGCTGCTGCACCAGCTACGCTGACGGTAGATGGAATCAAGCAACAGATGCAGCAGTCTGCAGGTACAGGCACACATATCACTCTGTTACATACGAACGACGTTCATGCTCATGCGGTGGAAGAATCACCGTCGATGGGTCTGGCGAAAATTGCAGGACTGGCTGATCTGTATCGCGCAGCTAATCCAAATACCTTACTGCTGGATGATGGCGATGCGGTGCATGGTACATCCTTCGCAACACTGGTACGTGGAGAAAGCATGATCCAGGTGATGAATAAAATGGGTTATGCTGCGATGGAGCCTGGTAATCATGAATTCGACTATGGTTATGAGCGTCTTCTGGAGCTTGCTAAAATGGCAAACTTCCCGGTCATCTCCTCCAACATCATTCAAAAGGATACAGGTAAAGCTCCATTCGAGCCGTACATCATCCGTGATGTGGATGGCGTGAAAGTAGGTATCTTCGGTATCGAAACACCAGAGACAGCCTACAAAACGAATCCAAACAATGTGAAAAATGTAGAGTTCACCGATCCAACTGAAGCTGCTCGCAAAATGGTCGCTGAGCTGCAAGGCAAGGTTGATGTGATCGTCGCTCTCGGACATATCGGTATGGACGAATCGACAGAACAAACAAGCGTGGACATCGTCAAAGCTGTACCAGGCATTGATGTGTTCATCGACGGTCATAGCCATACCCTGCTCGCGAATGGACAGACTGAAAATGGTACGCTGATTGCCAGCACAGGCGAATATGGTGAGCATTTAGGGGTTGTTGATCTGTGGGTAGATAAAGGTGCAGTAACGAAAAAAGAAGCGTACACGATTGATGAAAAAGCAGCTGCCGATGTAGCTCCGAATGCAGAAGTAGCTAGCCTGATCGACTCGATCAAAGAATCTCAGGAGCCTATCTTGAACGAGGTGGTTGCTCAATCTCCAGTTGCGCTGGATGGCGCGCGTGAGAAGGTGCGTACAGGCGAAACGAATCTGGGCGATCTGATCACCGATGCGATGCGTCAAGTATCTGGCGCCGATGCAGCGATCACCAACGGTGGCGGTATCCGTGCTTCGATTGATGCCGGCCCAGTAACCAAAGGTGAGATTGTGACCGTTCTTCCATTTGGTAATCTGGTCATTTCCATTCAAGTGACAGGCAAAGATATCCTGGCTGCACTCGAAAATGGAGCAACAGACTACCCAACAGCTAAAGGTGCATTTGCCCATGTATCTGGCATTACGTACAAAATTGATCCTTCCAAGCCAGCTGGTAGCCGCGTGCACTCGGTTACGGTAGGTGGCAAAGCACTGGATCTCAACAAATCCTACAATCTCGCAACGAACGACTTCATGGTTGCTGGCGGTGACGAGTACAAAATGTTCGTCGGCAAGCAGCAAACCGGTACGTACGGCACACTGGATGAAGCACTGATCGAATATATGCAAGAAAAAGGCAGCACAAGCCTGACTCCAGGCAAACGTATTACAGAAGCAGCTATGTCTGCGGCACCAGCTACAGGTACGCCAACCAAACCGGCTACACCTGCTAAGCCAGCAACTCCAGCCAAACCTGCACCAAGCAAGCCAGCAGAGCCAATCAAGCCTGTACCTGCACCTCCGGTATCTGGTAATGGCGATGTGTATGTCGTGAAAAGTGGCGATACGCTGTATTCCATTGCCAAAGATCACGGGACAACTTGGAAAGTACTGCGTGATATGAATGATCTGAAAAATCCACACTGGATCTATCCAGGTCAAAAGCTGGAACTGCCAACTGCATCTTGATTTAAATAAGGTGCGTAAGAGATTTTAGAGATGACTTTTAGATTAGACATGATGTAGAAGCAGATTAGCGTTGAGTTCTAGCGACTAGACAGAATGCTAATTCGAGCTTAATACAGTAAAAAAAGGCGATCCGAAGCCATTGGGATAGAGTTATCGTTCCTTTCGCAGTCTTGTCTATACATTCTAGTGTTACATAAGAATGTATAGGCAGTAGTGAAAAGAGCTTACTCTTATTCAAATGGTGCGGATCGCCTTTTGTTCGTGCTTCGTAGAAAGTGTGCATTAGCCCCTGGCAAGCATCGACTTTTCAATTTACTTCTTCGTGTTGTTAACGAATTGATTATCCTTCGCGAGTTGTACCATTCTTCGGATTGAAGGCTAATTCAAATAGCCCCGTTGCGGCAAGTCCTGCCAGACCGCCTGACCACAGACGTGGCACAAGCTCCAGATCGGTGAATGGATAGGCAGCAGCTCCAATGAGCAAGCCGACCACAAGCCCAATTGCAGGTACGATATTTTTCGGTACCGTTACGGTCGTCTTCACCAGTTGTACTAGCGCGAGTACAATCACAGCGAGTGTAGATGCAAACGCTAATACACTGTTTAAGAGTTCATTCGTCATGTTCACTTCCTCCTTATAAGTTGATTCATGCTGCTTAGATCAGACCTTTACGATCCAGCACCGTCAGCAATCGGTAAAAATCATAACTGCCCCCATCGCTATCCTGAATCAGCCCTGTCGCTACTGCTTTCTTCACAGCTTCGCTTGCCCATTCGGGAATCGGCATCGCATGACTTTGCTCCACTTTTTGTAGACGCTGGTCAACGCCAGAGATGCTCGTTTTGAGTAGATCGCGGCTGTCCGTCAAGGAAGCGATGCGATCATTTTGCGCTTTTACGGTAACTTGAAGTGCGGCAAATGCTGCTTTTTCTTCTGCTGTCATTGGATGATCTCCTCCCTGCTGTCCACCTTTTGCGGTGGTATAGCGTTCTTTTAATTCCTCTAGCGTTCCATGGTACACATTCAGATCCACACCGCCACTAATGCCGCCGACCTGTCCAGAATCGGTATACTGCCAAAAATCCCACTGCTTCCACGCGGGTGCATCATCTGGAACTCGTGTATTGCTGTAGCGAGCGATCCACAGATCGTAGCCGCTTAGCAAGGAAGTGAAATTTTGTGCAAATGCATTGCCCGTATAGATGATTGGCTTACGTCCACCGAGGCGTTCCACTTCCTGTAAAAAGGCAAGTGCGACGGCGTTCATGGCACTTTTGCTCAGATTAGCTGGATTGTTCTCGTAATCCATAACCGGGGGTAAGTCAAAGCGAGCTACTCCACCTGCCTCCTGCAAACGACCTACAAAATGTGCTGCTTCCAGCTTCGCATCGGCTACATTGACTGCATTTACAAAATGATACGCGCCCACGAGTAGCCCTACCGCGCGTGCGCCGTTCACATTGGTCAAAAACTGCTTGTCCCGGTAGCTCTTTCCTTCGGTTGCCTTGATGAAGACGAACTGCTGCCCGGATGATCGGACACGTTTCCAGTCGATGGTTCCTTGCCAGTGAGATACGTCGATCCCCTTAGCATTATCCTGTTTTTTGTTCTGCATCTTCTTCCTCCTGCTTCAGCTTTTCTTGTATAGCTACAGGTTGTGCTTCTGGAATGAGGTTGGGATTTTCGACTGGCTCTGCTTTGGATTGAAAAATTCGCACAGCATTCAACAAAATGCCAGGCATAGGTAATCCCATACGCCCAGCATTTTCTACAACAGATAGCAACTCATTAGCCAGATAAAAGAAAATCACGGCATCTTGAAAATATCCCGTACCACCCAGAACCAAATCAATAAAATGCGACACAGCAACCATACCGAAAATGGTTATCTTTCGAGCAATGCCGCGAAATCCAACTCTACTCTTCAGCTCTCCTGCCATCCATGCAGCCGCCCAACCTGTCAGCCAATCAATAACGATAAGCACCAGGAGTAGGTTAATCAAAACACTCCACCCCCCGAAAAAATAATTGGCGATTACACTCCCGACGACGGACGCCATTTTAACGTATTCATTTACATTTGCCCCCATCCCCTTTGCCTCCGTTCTCTGATTTACTGGGGTGCTGTTAATCGGTAATCTCTAGATCTGCTTTTACATAAGGTAGTAAATTTGCAGGTACATCCGCTAACTCACGACGGCCTGCCAAAATCAAAGTTACGTACGTAGCAGCGAATAACTTCAGTGTGGCTTCACTCATCACGTACTCACCTCCTTTCTTCAATAATCCGGAGAAAAAGAAAAGAGGCTATCCCAAGTCCAGTTCATTACTGGTGGATGCCTCTTATTTTGCAATCATGATCTCATATAGCGTGGCAATGAGTTCCTTGTTGTTCAGATCGGCTTGTTCCAGGCGGTGTAGTTTTTGTTCGACGGTTTCAGGTGCGTTTGGATCCGGTGAAGGATGTTGGAGTTGTTCAATCTCCTCAGCTGACATCCCTTCGATCCAGATCTCTTTTTCAAAATCCCAACGTGGCTTGTACAAACCCGGCGTAGAAAATGAAGAAATAATCGTGCCTTTACCTTCCAACTCGCGTGTACCGACGAAAGAATCTTCCACTAAAACATCTTCTAAAAAATATCCTTCGGTATCTACCATTGGATACAACATATGCTAACCATCTCCCTATTTAATAAATTGCTTTAATCTAACGGTATGATGCATGATACAGATACCCATGGAGAAGCCGCTGATGTGGTGTAAGTAATAGATATGCCGCCATCAACACTTACCTTTAACCGAAAAATATATGCATTGCTTGAAAGATTGTTTTCGTAAATCACAGGTACCGTCGAACTGAATAAAGGTCTTAACTCCACAGGAAGTCTAGCCACTATTACACCATTCGGAACATTTGTTATTAAGCCAGATAACTCTAACATATTTTCTTTTTTTCGAACGTACAAACCTTGTCTGTAATCACTTGATCCTGTGTATGGAGTTACGCCGTTGAGAAGTGTTACAGATACCCAAGGATATGTGGTTTCTTTTTCCACTTTACGAAGTTCACTAACAGATACCCGATCGGTTAACTGCTGAATGTCCCTAGTCAAGTCGTCCAAAATAGCTCGTTCGTTATTAGAGATCAGCCCAACGAATTCACCAACCGGATAATTTCTTAGAGAGAAATATGAAAAAGAATACGTATCATCCGACGAATATTGTTCGGTTAGAATACGAGCTTGCTGAGCACCGAATACTACTTTATCAGCGTCGGAACTAAATCCAAGAAAATTCCATTTATCGGCTCGGCCATTGCGATATACATTCAAAAATTTTAGTACCTTATCCTTCGCGCTACTATTTATAGGGGTGTTACCGTTAATCCAATAATATCCCGCTGTTGCTTGAGGTTTGGCTGTTTCTCGGATAATGAGCCCTGACCCAACATCAAACGTATTATTACCCTGTACAAAACTCAAAGCTCCCTCAGATACTACTGGCTCACTAATAGTTGCTGATCGTTTGTACATTAAACTATAAGGAGTTGAACCTGTCGCTGTAGTCGTTGGTAACACTAGTACACCTTCAGCATAACCACCCGAAGCATCTAATCCGTTTGTACGTCGAGCCCATGCTTTATTTTGGCCATCTGTACGGTTATAGATACCAGAACCGTCTGTGCTTACTGATGTATCATACATTTTCCATCCATAAAAATATGCTTTGATCTCGTTCGTAGATGGCGTATAGTTATCTCCCCAACCACTATCAGCTTGAGCGATAGAAAACTCAACTAGACGAGTAGAGGTATTAACATAGAACATATTAGCACCGTAATCGCTGACGCTACCTGTAGTTTGAACTAATGGCTCTTGCCTAAAATTAATTGCGTATACATTAGAGGTTATATCTGGTTGAGAAAAGTACACTTTTTTATACCCTACGCGATTACCATCTGTTGAAAAAAGCCAATTAATAGCGCCTGTTAAGATTAGTTTTCGCCAAGTAGTAGTTCTATAGTATGAACCATCCGCTCGGGTTTGCAGAACGTCTCTATCAAGCTCAGAAGCTGGAGCTCCTAGTAGCTCAGTGTCAAATGCAAGTAGTGCAGCTAGTTCTGTTTTACTGGAATCTGTCCAACGAATTGCATAAGGATTTTTAACACCAGCAAAACCTTCTGTATACGGATAGTTCTTTTCTACCTCCCCAATCTTCATACTACTTAATTGATTATATTCTGTTGACGAAACTTCATATAATCGAATCGAATCTATATATGCTGTCTGTCCTTGTGCACCTTGAATGACAACAGCAATATTATGAGATGCAGCGCTAGCTGTAAAACGCATATACGAGGTAGTAAATCCTGTGGAAGAATTGACTATTGTTCCATTGGCAACATTTGTTACACTGACTAATGCTCCTGTAGCTGTACCCAGCTTAATTGATGCCGCTAAAATATAAGTAGCACCTACTTTAACTGGTACAGATCTAGCCATATTACCTGAAGTTGTACCAATGGTAATCTGAATAGATGCCGATCCTGATGAAACATTAGCAGTATTCAGCGCACCTGTACCGGAAAATGTCCATCCTACCAGACTCTCGCAATTCCCGTTTCGTCCTAGCAAATTTAGTAGCATTCGACCTGTAATTCCTGATAAATTAAACGGTGTATCTCTTGCTATCTGAATCGTCTGTGTACCTGGTTGCAGAACAAGCGATGATGTTGCTGACGTATTTAACCTCGGCAACAAATCCCCATCCACCTTGTCCCCGATCTGATCTGCAAAAGCATCGACCTTATCCCAGTTGGCATTCAGCATCGTATCCACATTAAAATACTGCTCTCCATCTGCAACCGTATCTACTTTGAGCAGGTTTAACTTTTCTGTATTACTCGACATGTATGTCTCCTCCTGCGAAATCTGACATTTTTCGTTTTTGAAGCTCTTTGATTGTCATCGTCTGATGAATTTCTTTGATCCGCAAATAGCGGAACGTATAGTTTGCTACTAAATGAGCAGGCTTGATTTGTTCAATCATCGCCTGCAAATCAGCCAGATTAGGTGGTACGCCGATCGTATCTATGAACTGGATGGTGAACGACCAAATCGCTGGCTGAAAAGTAACTTCAACCGCACCACGTTCATAAGCTGCCGCTACATTCTTCACCTGTGCACCTGAAAACTTACCGCCACCCCGAATCTTCGATTCCGCTACCGCGCGCCGCTGCTCTAGTGGCTTCGTTTTATCAGGCACGATGCCGAGTTCCTTTTCCCAGAGATTAATCCCCCAGGTTGCGTTGCGGACAAAGAATTGCTGAAATGTTTCATCCAACGCTTGATAGAGTGCGTCCATTTCCGCGCCTTTGCGATCGGTATCGGTGCGCATCACACGAGAATTCTCGTAATATGCTGGCAAGTAGGAAAACAGCTCAGCCCCTTTCACACTGGAAAAGGATATAGTTTCTGAATCTAGCAGCTCTCGACTACGAGTTGCTGTCTCCATCTCATTAGCCATTGACCGTCACCGTCCCCAGCACAGCCACCTGGCTGGCGCCAATTTCAATGTTTTTGTCGCTGGTTCCGTTAACGGTCAGGTTGGAATAATCAATAATTGGTGGAATATCGAGCAAAATCGCTGCAATTCGTGTATACCGCACTAGCGAATCGGCAAAAGCGAGTTGCTTGAGGTAACTTGTCACTCCCGTTTGGATCAATGCCTTCACTTCATCCAGTGTGGCATCACTTGCCAGTGTGAGCTGGACGCTAATGTTGATTGGAACTTCCTGCGCAGGCATTACTGTGACGATCGGTCCTGCGGGCGCTGTACCTTCACCCTGCCCATCCTGCGTCGGGTCGATATATTGCTGTACTGCGGTCACAATGTCTGTATTGGCTGCACGCTTGTCGGTATCCAGTACATAGATGCCTACAGTACCTGGCCCCCGCCATAATGGAATTACTCGGCTAGCGCCCACACCTGCGATTTCACTTGCCCACTGCATATACTGTGCCTTATTGCCACTGGTTCCCTGATTGCGTACCTTGGCGTAAAAGCGCTCCAACAGCGACGAATCCGTCTCGATATCTGCACCGCCAGTCAATGCAGCAGGGTTGCTAACGCCAGTTACGCCATTGACTGCGGTCGATAAAATGGTGACTGTACCCGCAGCAACATTGCTACTTTTACCTGCAACCAGCGCTCGAATCGGTGCTTCACCTGTACTCGATGCGGATATTGTAACTACAGCTGTCGTTTCATATTCTTGCGATGCTTCGCCAGATACATCATCCGCCGGAGTGGATACGATCGTTCCGGCCGGTACAGTTTTGCCTGGTTCGCCTGTAAAGCGAATGATCCCGGATGCAGGTACTGCTACGCGACGAGTTACGCCATGCTCAGCAGCTCGCAGATCCAGTTCCTCCGAGCGATAGCTATCGTCGGTACTTGCTGCGGTGCTTGCGAATCCGCGGCGTAGTAATTCCTGCGCCCAGATCGCTGCCTCAGATAACATAAAGGCGACGGGCGCTCCGGCATCCCAAATAAAAGAACCTTCGGATTTGTCGATATCCGAAGGAACCTTGTCCAGCATACGCTGCATAATCTGTTCTTCTGTCTGTCCATCCAGATAATATGGGAAATCTGCCAATTCAGATCACCTCACTTTCCAAAATTTCAGTATCATCCTGTACACTGGTAACCCGGCAGGTCATCTGGCAATGATCGTCTGCCCATACAAATGCGAATTGATCCACGGCTGCCGTGCGAGCATCCACAAGCAGCGTTTCGGTGACCATACGTGTAATTTCACTTTCCAGTACGGCACGCCCCTGCCCGGTGCCGATCAGTGTATCCAGTTCACTACCATAATCACGCGAATAGATTACATGACGATAACGTGGTGTTAGTAAGGCTTTATGACACCACTGCACCCAGGCTTCCTTCTCATCGGCAACTGCGACTCTACCGCTTGGCGTCATCACAAAGTCGCCAGTATCATAGTCGTAGCGCCAGCTTCTACCAAAGACCACTTCGCCACCATCTGCCGCGGCTACAGCTGCTTCATCACCCCATATAAAATCGTCAGTACTCGGAAATAAGTTAGCCACCTGCACTCACCACCTTGCATACGATCACAACATCATTACCACCGTTCACTCGCATCGCCAGCACACGATCGCCTGGTTTCAACCCTTGCCCCATATGCAGCACGGTATCTTCCACTTCCGATTCATCAAAAGCAAAATCGCTCAACGATGCGCCTCCGTGGAAAGCTCCCTGTCCCTGCGGATGGGTACTGCCGGTATAGATCCGCTGCGGCATTTGTAGCAAACCTGATAATTCCGCAACCATATAATCTTGAATCTCATGCTTAAAATCATCCAGCTTCACGCCGGATGCGGTCATTGTACCGAGTACAGCGCCAAGACCGCTCACCGCTTGCTGGGTATGCCGGGACATGGTAGAACGCATCACATCGGCAAAATGTCCATACGGATCTTTTTTAGTCAAGATAATACCTCCTTCTCACATAATCCCGCGTGGCAAGCTCCAGCGTCATATTGCCCGGGTTGCCGAGATCATGACTGACCGTCATCACGATCAGATTCATACCGCTTACAATCACTGCATCTCCCGCACGAATCGTATTCATATCCGGTGCAGTGATGGTAAAGGTCTGCTGGATGCCAGTGAGCATATTTTTGGCGTATTTCTTTGCTGCTTCGGCGGTCTTGACCTGCTCGTCGTTTACGAGCTTTTGCAGCGTACCGAGTGTAGCGGTATCCTTTTCCTCGACAGCTAGCACCTTGGAAGGCACTTCCTTGCCATTGACCGCTTCGTTAGCAGCGAGCACTTTGACTTTGGTAATGGCGCCTTCCAGCGTACGCATCTGGGTCAGATCAATCAACCGATCCAGCTCGAGCACCTCGCTATTACTGCCCAGCTCAAATAGTTCCAGCCCGCGACTTGTCATACGAGGATGGAACATGGCACCGCCAGCTTTGGCCGTTTCCTTCAGATCAGCAAACATCATCGAAAAAATCGTTTGTGCGCGGTAGACCGCTTTACCCAGCTTGGTTTTCGTATCTGGAATGTTACCGAGATTAATCTTCCAATCCTTCGCATACGTCTTGATGCGCTGGGTCGCGGTCTGATCCTTAGGTAATAAATACTCGTCTTCGGATTTCTCCAAATAGATCATCCGGTCATAGACGGTCATATTCAGCCGCTTGCTGCCACTATTCGCACTCTCAATCTCCCAGATCACACCGGGATGAAGAAGCGGATGTAGCGTCTTGCTACCGAATGGAATGCCGCTAATACGAATCTCCATCCCTGGTGCGAGTGTCGGCAAGCCAGAACCATTACGCACTGCCAGACGAACGCTTGCCTGATACGCAATCTGATCCAAGGAATCACGCAAGCTAATCGTCTCGACGAGCGGGGTCACATCGTATTTGTCTTTGACAATAACGGCGTAGCTCATGACGGCATCACCAGCTTCTGCCCAGGCTTAATCGCGTTCGGGTTACCGCCGATCACTTTCGTATTCAGCTTGTAAATCGCATTCCATTTGGAGCTGTCGCCTAGCTCTAGCTTGGCAATTTTAGAAAGGGAGTCTCCGGCTTTGACAGTGTAGGTTTTGCCGGTTTGCTTGAGATCGGTACGGGAACCGGATTGCCCAGTGGTTTTGCCTATAGTTGCCGGCTTCTTGGTCTGTACTTTGGCATCTCGCCATGTGCGAAAGGTCAGATCAAAGGAGATATCGTCCGGCTCCCCGCCGCGGAAGGTCGTATTGTAGGTGATGAGGTATACAGGTACGTTAACGCCTGTCCCAGTGATGACGAGCTGGGCTGGTTTTTTGGAGACGAGAAACTGATTGAGTTGGTTGGTCGCTGCTCGTGGTGTCGGTAAGTTGCTGTACCTGCAATACGATGAATCGTAGTCTTTTGGAAAAAAGGAAGAGAATGTGATTTCCTTAATTTTATCGCCCAGTGTAAAATCGAACTCCCCGTATTCCAGCATGTTAATCGTCTCATAGCCTTTGGAGCGAGAGATCGTAATTTCCTCTGGATTGACGGGAAAATGGAAAAAGTTTCGCGTTCCGTCGATCAGGTAGATGTCCATGGTGTTCCTCCTTTCTTACACGATTAAATGGATGTGATTATGCCATGATAGGTCTTGCAGATGTTCCGCCACCAGAAGAATCGGGCTTACGATTTTGAAGTGACTTTCTCAACTCGCCCGCGATTCGTTGACCTACTTGCATCGCAATAGCATCAATATCCAATTCGTTTTCTTTGACCGTAACCTGAACTGCACCTGTAGGAACATGAACTGCAATCGAATTTGTTACTTGTGCTTTTAGATTTGTCAAATAACCAGAGATTGTATTCATCTGTGCTGGATCAAGTTGAACCTGCTGTAGTGCTCCTCCTGCTCCAGTCCCAGATTTATTCGCTTTTCCCGCTGCGATTTGAGCAGGAGACGCAGTTAACACATTGACTGCCCCCATACTAGCAATAGATGCTGCTGGTAAAGTAGCTGCTGGATTAACAACTGGTTGTGGCTGAATTGGAGGCGGGGGAGGCTGTTTACTTGGTCCACTAAATAAGCCCATGAAGCCTTCTTTAATGTTTTTCGTCTTATCTGCCAAATAATCGAAAGTACCTGTAATACCTTTAGACACTGTACTTAGTGCGTCTTTAGCTATTTGGGTCTCTCCTAATTTGCCACCGACATAACTGCCGATCGCACCGCCAGCCATCGCACCTAAGGTCGTTCCAAACACAGGAATAACACTTCCTAATGCTCCGCCGAGTGCAGCTCCAGCTGTACCACCGATAGCAGATCCAATAGCACCGCTTCGCTCTTCTGGCTTCGCCTTTACAACACGGGCAATACTTGTTGCAATTGCCAAGGGAGCAAACAATCTAGAGCCACCGCCAAGTAGTCCTTTACCTACACTCTTTAATATACCGCTCTTGCTACCCGCAATTTTATCTGTTAATCGCGATGCCATATCGCCCATCGTTGGAGTTCCACCTAATCCTGAACCACCCATACCTAGCAAACCAGCTCCACCTGCTGCGAATCCTAAATGAGGGCTTGAACCTCCAAATTTGCCACGAATTTTTGTAGAAGAACTTGGAGGCGTAGGACGGTTATTGTTAGGTTGGGAGGCATTAGAAGGAACTGCTTTTGGTTTATTACTATTTTCTATTTTTTTTGGCTCTGAAGAGTAACCCTGAACTTTGGATGTAAATCCTTTTCCTTTAGGCTTGGAGTTTGAAGATGATCGAGAGGACCCTTTATTTCCTTTACCTGACTTACGTCCCCCTTTTGAGCCTCTTCCTCCACCGCCTCCATCACAATAACAATTGACTGTTATCTTGGGATAGTATTTGACAATGGGTTTGACTACGACTGTTTTTGGTTTCCCAAAATCTTTAGGGGCTTTGACTCTACCAGGTTTTTTACTTTTGTTTACGTCTGTTATATTTTCTGTTGCTTGACCTTGGTCTGCTTTTTCATTCTTAGAAGATCTAGCCGTTTTCACTTTCTCTGATACTCGTTTTGCAGAAGATTCAATATTCTCTCTAAATTTGACAATATTATTGTATAAATCAAAAGGGGCTTTTATTGCATCAAAAGGAGCTTTGAAAACTTCATATCCAACTTTTTTGGTATTCATTTTAGCATTATAGACATCTTCATTTGCTTTCTGATAATTTGCGGTAATAACAGCTTTCTCTTCTGGTGATTTTTCAGAAGGACTAGATGTACTATTCGGGAGCGATCCTAATTTATTCACCAAGTTCTCTAGCACAGTAGTTATTTTATTATTTACATTTACTTCCACTTCAAGAGCTAGACTTGAGAACTTTTTATCCATGCTTTTGATATTACTTAATTGTTTTTCAGTTCGTTTTAACTTTTCGTTAAGAACGTCGATGTTAGTAAACTGAATACTGGCCAACAGCTTGCTCTTTTGTTCAACTTGATCGAATTGTTTTTTTACAAGTTGAAAAGCTGTATTGAGTTTATTTATATTTGGATACTCAATACGTGCTAATAATCTGCTTGCTCGCTCAATCTGGTCAAAATATCTAGCACTTGCTTTCAACTCCGTATTATCAATCGCAGACAAATAAATTTCTCCTTTCGTAAAAATAACTCAGGTGCTCAATCAAATGATCAGTCATTCATCAAGCTCATTTCTTCCTGTGCAAATGCCATTAATATCATTCGCTCGCCACGTGACAATTTCCAGAACTCTCCCGGTCGAAGATGATGACGTACCCACATGTGATACATCATAGTTGTAACCCCACCGGAATGAATTAGTTTTTTAAGTCTTCAAGCTCCACACCAAAACCAGACAATTCCAGCACTTTATCGCCAACAGCGTCCAGTTCACCTGCCAGTAACATGCGGCGTACCGCCTGTTCACCGCCAGACAATTTTAAACGGCTCGTAATACGAGGATCGCCCCAACCATTGAGTGCAAGACCTTTTACTTCTAGTTGAGCTGTTGCCTCCGAAATAAGCAGTGCATTAAACGTCTCACCATCTACTTTCTCTTCGGTATGACCCTTCACGGTCTTCCGCACTGTACAACGCTCACGAATACTATCCACCTTACTCGATGTCAGTCCACGAAGTGTCATCAGCAGATCCAAGCGCTGAATACGCACCGTTTCCTCCGGCAGCTTATCTGCCGCTTCAAATAGGCTGTCTAAAATTTGTTCTTCTGACATATTTTCATTCAAGCTCATGTGTAAATGCCTCCCTAAAATTATAGATATTACTTATTCAAATCCTGATCTATTCACCAGCCATTACATCCATATGATTAGATTGCTAACCGCACAACGATAGGTGGCAAATCATCAGCTACGATCTGCCACTTCGCGTGCTACAAGTTGTAGCTAGATGGGAGGGTACTATTCCTTTTTCCAAAATAGTCGCCACCCCTATCGCCATTACAACAAGCCTATCTTAATCCGCAACGATCGGATCCAGCAGCTCATAACCTTCAAACGTAAACGTCGTTTCTTCCGGAACTTCCTCACCTGCGGTCCAGTTGGCAAGCTGGATTTTATCTGCCATACAGCGAATCAGACGCACGCGTTCGTGACCGTAGGATTCAGGATCATCCAGCTTGGAGATGATATCGAACTTTTGGAAACCACGACGAATCATATCGGAAGTGACTTTGTAACCGGACATCGTGCCGGTTCCTTTTTTCACGCCATTTTTGTGTACTTTCCAGTCGTTACCGACCAGATTCAGCTCGCGTTTCTCAATCTCTACGCTTGCTTCCAGTTTGTTAATATGCGTTTGCCACATTCCATCAATATGCAGCTGTCCATGTGTACCGAGAATTACTCTTGAAGCATCCAACATTGTTTGTTCCTCCTCAGGAATCGTTATTTTATAATTCGAATTGACCTTTATTACTGAAAAGATAAAGCCTTACTACATCAAATTACTGCACGTAAAATGTGCCAAACAGCTGCTCCATCACATCGGTCAGCTTCACATTCCATTGCAGGAATACTTGATCTGCTTCTGGCTTCAGGACTGGCGCTGCGCCATAGTATGCAGGGTCCAGGATCACATCAAAGCCAGAAGCTTCGATCACGCTGCTCTGTGCCAGCAGGTTCAGGTATTCCTTCATCGCGCCGATCAGAGCCAGGCGGCCTTCTTCGGTGTTGTTCACTTTGCCGATGTAAGTCTCTTCTGCCGCACGCTGCAAATCGCTGTTAATCGCATCCATCACACGAATGGAACGGATTTTCTTCCAAGCGTTATTTTGACCAGCAGCTGGAATCACGAGACTGTTCACACCGCGCAGTACCTTCACCTGACGACCATCATGGAAGAGAATGAACACGCCATTCTTCACCGCTTGTTCTTGCTCAGAACGCGTCCAACGGCGAGTTACATCGTCGAACGGTGCAATATGGTATGTCGTCGATTCATTCAAGCGCTGACCAGCGATCAGACCTGCCACATATGCACTCGTTTGAGCAGAGCTATAATCAGTTGTACCGATACGCACACCAGTACCAACGTTAATGATACCTTCGTGGTTCAGTGCGAGAGAGCGCGTTGCTGCGGTTGCGGCTGCCTTGGACGACGTGTCATCGGCTGCGCTACCACCAACAACCATCGTTACCGATTTGCCTTCGCTACGCACACGCTTCACCCATGCCGAGAAACTTTGCAGTAGTGCAGAATCCGCTGCAAAATCCAGCGCGAGCACATCAAAGTTCTCTGCTTCAAGCGCTTCCTGGGCTGCGATATAGTCTGCATTGATCAGACCCGCATTACCGCTCACGCCACCTGCAAATGCGGCTGTCGCTACATCAGATAGAACGCCACCCGTACCCAGTACAGATGCCGTTACATACGCATTGTCGGTATCTCCATTGATCTGCGTAGCAAAATCTGCTGCTGTACCTGTAGCAGATACATAAGAACGAAGCAGACGTGTGCCTTCATACAGACGAAGCTCCTGCTTTGTATCATCTGCAATGCTCGGCTGTACCGTCACGCTAAAGCCATTACCACGTGTACCCGTATACTTCGCATTCAGCTTCAGAGCTGCCGTTGTGTCTGCATTCAGACTCACACTTGCTGCTGTCGCTGTATCATCTGCAAGACGATAAGCAAGTAGCTTTTGTGGGCCACCCAGCAATGCCAGATAAAGCGAATTGTATGCTGTTGCACCATTATCGCTATCTCCAGAAAATGCGGATAGAATACCCGTTTCGCTACCAATCTCAACAAATTGCTTTTCTGGACCCCAGTTGCCTTTGACCAGTACAACCACTGTACCGCGGTCGCCGCCTTGAATTGCAGATGCTGCTGCCGCCTGAAAATTCATATACAAACCCGGTAATACCGGTCGATTCGTGCTTTCCCAAGTTCCGCCTGCCATATTACTCCACCTTCGCTTTCATAAATTGTTGTATTTGAGTGTGTACTTCTTCAATCGTAAATGTGCGATCTACTGCATCATGGAATACACCATGCATCACTTCCGGCTTCACGCCAAACAGTGAATCTGCATGCTGAATCAGTTCATACAGCGGATAACGTGCTTGAGCTGCGCCTGTAGGAGCAGATTGCTGTTCAGCCTGTGTCGAAGATGACACGGGGTGCATCTTTGCTGTAGCTAGGGACTGTTCCTCACTAGATGCTACTGTTGACCTGGTTGCTTTTGGAGACACTGGATTTGTGTCCACTGCTTTGCGGGTCGTGCGTTTGCGGGGAGTCGCTGGATCACCCTTTTTGCTTGCCAATGAAACCACCTCACTTCTGTTCCTTCATTTCACTTGTCGTTAGCTTGAGTATCTACTCGTCCAACACCGGCTTGTTGTGTACTTCGCGCACGAGTGGCACATCTGGCATATCGCGCTGAGCACGGCGCAGCAGCGTCAGACGAATCTGTCCATTCAAAAAAGCATCCGCCTGTACATCAGCAGATGCTTCACTTACCGTCAAATAACGGCGTTTGTCAGCGTCCAGCACAATTTTCACCTGTGCATTCAGACGCTCAACCAATTGGGCAGCAATTCTTTTGTTTTCCTGCTCACTGTGTCCATAAATATGCCCAACCCACTGCTTACGCAGTTCAAAAGCGGTTGTCCCCGGTGCTGTTGTGCTCACACTACTCAGGCGCCATAGCACCGAACGCTCCACATAATCGTAAGGCCATGCCTCGTTGTAGATCGTCCAGTCTGTTCCAAGCTGCTGAGCAGTCCACTCATTCAAAGCGATAAGCCATGGATCGCGATCAGCATCGGCGTCGACAGTTAGCTCCGGCTCCGGTACATAAATGCCGAAACGAATCGGACGCGTAACCAGTACACCGAGCGGATCGGCACGATCTCCATCGGCAGCACCAAGGTAGACGCAGGTGAATGCTTCTCCCTCATCGTCCACTAGACGCGTATTATGGAGCTTTTCCATCAGCGTCTCACACCAGGCTTCCACCTGCTCCATACCACCTTCACCCGGCAATGCATATGGCCAGATTTTCACGATGCGCCGATAGCCTGCCCAGGATGACTTCTGCACTTCTTCTGCAAATGTGATCGTCGCGCAAGCTCCATTTATCCCAATATTCGGTAGCTGGATATCCAGCACTTTACCCGACCAGGCTGGAATCAGCTCCGCTAACTTCGCTTTCAGGGTTGCCCTGATCTTGGGAATGATACTCACCTCCTTTTCGATAAATAAACAATTCCCTTACCCAAACATGAACAACGGAAATGAAATGAAGAGCCAACATCACCGCATTGAAAAGGACTGGCTTCGTTTGCCAGTCCTGTACATGAGCGTATGTGCTTTCGGTTGTTTGTACTCTTTTGCTTCATTTCCGATAATACAATCTTACACCGGATTTCACCTAACGGAGACGGTGGATCAGACGGAAAAAGGACGATTAATAGGGGAGTTATTCGGAAGATTGGTGGGAGAGAAACGAAAAAAAGCTCCCGGCGATATGCCGAGAGCTTTTGAATGTAAATGTTGTTTACTCCTTTTATATTGAAGAGGCAGTGGTAGCCTGCTTGATCGCTTCGTATTCTGCCCGGAGCTCTTCTGGAACCGAATCCTCCGTACGCCGCCCCGCCTGTACAAGTGTCCAGTATACTTCAGCAAACTTCATTTTGGTGATATTCATATTAGCGACCTCCAGAAGTAATAACCATCTCGTATAAGGATGCGATTAGTTCTTTGTTGTCTAGATCATTTTGCTCCAGGCGAGCGATTTTTTGTTCAGAGGTTTCGGTAGGTGGAGTTTGGAGGGCAGCAATTTCCTCAGTGGATAAACCCTCGATCCAGATGGATTGATCAAAGTCCCAGCGGGGATGGTACAAACCAGGGGGGACTGGTGTAGCAATGATTGTTCCTTTATTTTCTAATGAAGATATACCTGTAAAAGAATCTTCAACCAGTGTATCTTCGATGAAATGACCTTGTTCATCTACAAATGGGGCAGCTTTCATATATATATCCTCCTTATTGTTCTGCTTCAAACGTTACTTGAAAAGTAAGTGCACCTGTATATGGTGTTCCAAATGAGACTAGGACTGCTCCCGAAGCTCTAACATCTAAGGTTATCGAATTATAATTCCCACTATTGTTACGGCTATTTGCTGCAAATACAAAAGAAGCAGAAGGCCGATATCCCGGTGGTAAATAAAAGAGCACTGTTCCTACATCTGTAATACCGTTAGCTACAATCGCATTTAATTGCACAATGTTACTATTTCCTATTTTTCGATATCCTGTACGATATCCTGCAAGCGCAGTCCATCCGTTTAATAAAGTAGGAAAAATCCAGGATGCAGAATTCGGATTTTTTTCAGCTTTAGTCATTTCAACAATAGATACTCTACGCTGTGTCTGCTTCAAATTACGAATCAAATCATTAAAAATAGCATTTTCATTATTAGGAAGGTTTATACTAAAAGGGGCTATAGGATATTGATCCAACATTACATATGTTGTGCTATACAAGTCCGAATCAGATATTAACCCAATACTACTTGGCATGTAAGCTCTAGCTAATCCATAAGCAAAACTATCTGTTGAAATTGACCATCGCTTATCTGTAGTGCTATTTTTATAAATTTGAACTATGCGACGTGCTTTATTTTGAAGCCAACTGGATTGACGATCAATATTATTAATAACGGAAGACTCGGATCCAGGGACGCCTCTCCATACATTTGATTTTTCACGTAAAACCAATCCGCTACCGATCTCAATCACATTTGTACCTTGTGTGAATTGAAGGGAACCTTCTGAAAATACAGGTTCAGATTGTACAAATCCACGACTGTAAACAATCTCATAGGATCTGAAATTAGGAGCTTTCGTTATCGGCACTATAGATGTTGGTCCAGTATAAGAGCGTGAAACACCATCAATTCGATAACACCATGCTTTGGTACCTGTCCCATTATAATAGTTATTCGCAGGGGAGTTAGGACTTGCAGCTCCGTTGCTTAATGATCCATCATACATGACCCAACCATGAAAGTACGCTTTGATCTCATCTGGTGTTGGTGTATAGTTATCGCCCCAACCACTATCTGCTGCAGCAATAGATACAATGAGATTAGAGTATGTGGGATCACCCAGCTGCCACATATCACCAGTGGTCCAATTAGCAATCGCTCCAAGATCATTACTTAATAGAGCACCATCAAATTTAATCATATTTCCCTGCGGGATTGTATTGATACTCTGTCCAAGTCCTGTAACCTCTACTCGTTTAATCCCATTATTAGACGTCCGAAAAGTCCATGATAAATCTCCGCCTAATGTCAACTTCCGCCACTGAGTTGTTTTATAATACTGTCCATCGACTCCCTGCTCTAACCGATCCCGCTCTGCATCACTTGTTGGAACAGGTGATGCAAGCAGCTCAGTATCAAATGCTAGCATAGAAGCCACATCTGTTTTCTCAGTAGATGTCCAGCGAATGGCATACGGATTCTTTACACCTGCTAGACCTTCTGTATATGGATACTGGGCTGCTACTTCGTCTGCAGATAATGAAGATAAGCGAGTATACTCAGTATTAGAAATTTCATATACAGCTACTTCATCAAAATAAGCATATTGTCCACTTTGACCTTTCACTGCCATATAAGCAGAAATCATATTATGTTTGGACTTTGTTCCATCATAGAGAGCAAAACAGTTCACAAACCGATCTGTAGTTTTAATTAAAGGGCTATTTTCTGCATAAGATACAGTATCAGTAATCTGAAGATAAGCGCCATCGCCTGATAAATTACCGTTTTTAATCGCACCTCTAATTAAATATTTAGCCCCATTCGTACCTAGCTTAGGATTATAAATCGAAAGCCCTGCATAGCCTATTTCGTTATTATTAATTGTCAATTTTAATCCGTTAGTTCCAGAAACTTTATTTGTAGTATCCAGCGATCCTGTTGTACTGAAAAAAAACTTAGGTAATTGTTCAAAACTACCTTCTCGTCCAGTCAAATTCAATAACATCCGCCCTGAAATCCCTGTCAAATTAAAAGGCGTATCCCGCTCTGCCTGAATCGTCTGTATGCCTGGCTGTAGCACCAGTGCTAACGTCGCTGGTGTATCTAAACGCTGATGCAGGTCGCCAAGACCGGCTTCGATCCGGTTCATGTCTTGCTCGGTTACGGTATCGTTGTAATTCCAATTCGTTTTTGCCTGATAATCCATACCTTAAGCTCCTTTCACTGTTACATATTGTTTGATGACCGTATCGGCGGCGACGGGAATAAATACTTCACTGCTTCCCAGCACTTCATTAGTTGCGGATCGTAGCTCTAATCGCGTCACACTCGTAATGTCCGCAGCAGGGATCAGATACTCTAGCTCTACGCGCTGATCGCTCACTTTTTTGACGGTAAAGGTCGTAATATCGTATTCTCCATTCAGCGTCACCTTGGCGATCCGGTTATTCGTATAGCCCGCAATTTCTTTCAAATAGCTCTGCTGGATCATATGATTTGCAGCTCCTCTCCCAGCTTGATGAACGGCGTACTACCTAGCTTCCAGCCTGTCGATAGACGCGTCGCTCGCTCGCTGGTATACCGATATGCGGTTTCTTCCAGCGTAATTGAATCCTGTAGTGATGTTTGCTGCACGTATTTCAGATTGGCTGGCTTGATCGTCTGTACGGTGTGATTGACCTCTTTAAAGATGGCTGCATCCGTTAGATTAGCCGTGATTGTTAGCAGGAATTGCTGGATATCCACCTGCGCTGTCGCTCTACCTTCACCAAGCAATTGATCCAGCTTTTGCTGCAAATACCGAATTGTAAACGGCGGCTTGGTCGTATAACGGTTCACAATCCGGCGTCGGCGAAAATCTAGCGTTTCTGTGCTAGAATCTGCTTGAATTTGTAGCTGCTGTTCCCGGCGACGAAGCGCCTGCTCACTGGATGTCATTACAAACTGATCTGCTAGCAGCTTCAAGCGGCTTCGTTCCAGTTCATCCAGTTCGATCTCTTCCGTATCCAGCAGCGCGATAAATTCACGCACGATATGGTAATATTCCGGTTCATATTGCATCAGTCGATTACTCAAGACTGCCCACTCCTCCCCAGACCGCAATTTGCTCCGCGCCTAGTGTGAGATTGCTCGCTTGTCCATTGATAGTTGTCTGCGTGACATCTGCAATTCCTTTGACGCTCAAGATTCGTGCATCCAATTGACTGATTCGGATGATGATCTGCTCATCATCGCGCCAATGTGAAGTCAGTTCCTTGATATATGAAGACAATACTTCATTCACATCCGATTGGATCTGACCGATCGTTGTACCTGATGCAAGTGTCAGCTTCGCACTTACTGTAATGATGACTTCGGTTACTCCTGCGATTGTGACACGATGCCCAATCGGTGCAAGTCCTAATCCCTCACCGCTGTTGACTTCAGGATCAATCGCGGTCTGGATACGCGCAAGCAATTCACTGGAGGGCTTGCGTCCATCGCTGGAAATGATCGTACATTTAACAGTGCCTCCACCTTGCCAGGCTGGAAATACCTTAACCCCGCCCACACCTTCGATTGCATTGATCGTCTGCTTATAATCTGCTATATTACCGCCAAATGGCTGCTCGTTAATCGCCTGCATATAACGACTACGCAGCGCCTCATCGTCCTCAATATCCTCGCCAGGCACCAATACTTCATCCAATGTTGCTGTAGCCAGACCTTCGATATAATCTAGAGGCAACAAAGCACCTACAGCTGTATTTCCAGCTTCGCCCTTCGTTTCACTTTCGAGTGCATATTCGCCCGGATTTAATCGTGCTGTCACCCTATAGATCAAGTCGCCACTTGCCAGCCGACTGCCTACAGGCACATCAGCCTTGGAGCCGTCTCCACGATAAAATAATCCTTTGCGTACAGCCGCAGTTGCGGGTTGACGCTGCACCCCATATTCGGCGGTACGGCGTTCTAGAAACTCACCTGTCGCTGTATCGGCGAAGGACAGATTACTCTGAATATCCAGTTCCGCATACATTTGAGCAAGCTCAATTGCCGCTGGCGCTAGCGCATCGTAAATAATACTGCCTTCGCGCTTATCCATGCTGTCTGATACACGCGCTAGCATCCGTGTTAATAGTGCCTCATACGTTTGCGATTCATACATAGTTCTATCTCACCTCTCTTTCCAGCTGAAACGATCCATATAATGTTTGTACGGTGAATCTCACGCGAATATCATCCGAGGATGACCAGCTTGTTCGGAAGTCCAGAATCGCTTCAATCCGATCATCCTGTAGTAGAGCCTCGGTTAATAAACGCTGAATTTCTGCACGCACATACAAATGATCCCTTCCCAAAATAGTCTTCCATTCCATTCCATAATCCGTACTGTAGATAAGATGCTCATACCGCTCCGTACTCAGAATTTTGAGCACCGCCTGTTTGACCGAATCAAGAGCATCTATTTTACCTACGACCATGCCCTTTTCCCAATCGACAGCGTAAGTCAGTCCAGGCATAATCGAAGCATTCACGTCGATATTCTGATTCGGTAGCAATTGCAATCCCGTTGGAATCATACGCTATTCACCAACCGATCCAGCACCACATAGCTTTGTCCACCCTGTACGCGCAGCATCAGTACGCGATCATTCAGCTGTAAGCCTGTTTGCGTACCATTTGCCGTCTCCGTGCTTAGCTTGCTGATCGTTTCAGGAATAACAAGCACCGAAGCTGGCAAAGTAAACCGCTGGTCGATGTTCACTTCAAGCGGCTCTGTACGGATTACCGTTCCATACACCACAGCCATCGGATTCGTATTCGATACCGCACCCAGACTCGCTTTGCGAATAATATCCAGCATCGCTACACCACCTTCACATCCAGGGACATCGTATGCTCAGCCCCTGTAAATTTATGAGTACATTCTTCGACCATATACACCTGCGTATCGAATTCATCCAGCAAAATATAAACAAATTGACCTGCACGTAACCTCACATCCCCGATCGCATCAACGGATAGTGTTACCTGCTCACGATTGTACAGAGCGAGTCTACGGTCAATCGCTTCCTGAAGCTGTGCCTCATTCCAATTGTCCTCCGCTTTTTCGTACTTTTGCAGCAGTCCCCATGCACCGATATTGTTGCTATCCTTACGAATAAAGATGTCACGGTGTCCGGATTCTTTGTTATCCCGGTAAAATTTGATCTGATTATACGTCTCCGAATCAATACTTTTTTTGATCGAATAATCGTATAGAAAATGTCCTTTGCCCAGAATGACTGCCGATTCGAGACTCAACCTATTCTGATTCTGTAATCGCAATTCACCAAAATCATCATAAAAGACCAGCAACTGACTCTTATAAGCGAGCGTTCGATCCAGCGCGCCCATGATGATATCCAGTAGCTTCTTGTTATCCTCCAGCATCGAAGGAATCGTATAGGTGCCTGGATCGAGCTTGCCTACTTTCAGATTATTTTTCACCGCAATCTGGCGTATAACTTCATCTGCCGTCACATTGGTAAATACAAATGTATCGTTGCCGAGCAAATACCGTACCTGATCATAGGCTGTAATCTTCAATTGCTTATCCGTACCTGTGCTGATTGTGAAAATATAACCATAAAAAAGGTTCGCTCCCTTATACGTGAAGCGAACCACATAGCCATTTTCTACCTGGAAATCCTTCCATTGATACAGACCGTCACCCACAAGCGTAAATTCCAGTGAAGCGGGCTTGCCAATTCGACTTGTTTTCCATGTAATATCGGTAGCGATGCCAGACAGATCCCATAGCTTGCCCTGCTTGTTGTCGATATGCAGCCCGATCATGATGATGCCTCCTTCTGCGGAAGCTTGACCACGAGACCGATCGGTAGCTGACGCAGCTCACTGTCCTTGATTCCATTCAGCTTTTGCAGCTCCTTGTAGCGACTGCCATCACCGAGCTGTTTTTGCGCGATTTTCCACAGGGAGTCGCCAGCCACCAGCTTGTACGTTTTGGGTGTTTGCTTCGTATCAGTGCGCTTCTTCTCGATGGTAGTCGCCTTCGTATCCTCTTTGACCTTCACTTTGAGTGCCCGGTAAAACACATATTCCTTGAGCGACAGCTTAAACTGGATATCGCCAGAATCACCTGCCGCTACACTCCAGTCAAATTTCTCAATGCTTACTGCCATATTGATCGCCATAAATGTCTCACTTGTTGTGAAGCGATTCAGCTCCATTTGTGAATTCTGCACGATACTGCTGGATAAGGCTCGCTCTGGCAATTGCAGCGCTGAAAAAACAAAACGGATGGGACGCTTCGTCTCCATCCATTTACGGATCATCTCAATATAGTAGTACGGCGTGTGTAGCGTCTCGCCAACGACGAACGGATAGCGCTGTCCGGGGAAAAAGCTTTCTAGCGTAATTTCCCGCAGCTTGTTTGGCTGAATCGAGTTGATCTCGCCCAGATCAATGATGGTGTAGCTTTTTCCATCGCCACTACTATTGATTTCCAGCTTTTCCGGATTGACCGGCAGCCGGATCACTTCCGCCTGGTTGTTATACGCCAGAAAAAATCCATACTCCTCCATCTTAGGTGTACACCCCCTGTGCCGTCGAAACAAATTCCTCTTCCAGCTTACGTCCGATATGTCCGACAATCGTATCCAGATCAGCGCCGCTGTTAATATCGCCCGTGGTCATTTGTACCGTCGGTGTCAGCGTGACAAAGTGCTGGATTGCCTGCATTTCGGCGAGGTCGCGCATCATTTTGAGGTCCTCACTGGAGATGTCGACGGTGTCGTCTACAGAACCCAGGTTATTCACAGTTCCTACCGTATTAATATTAGGGGCTGTGTTGGATACGGAAGGCATACTCATACCAGTTGCTCCCATACCTGCATTTCCAGCATTTGAGCCACTATATAGGTTCTGATTGAAGTTACTAGCCGCACTCGTATCTGTCTCTGGTCTTTTCACGTCTGAGTTTATAGCATCTAAATTCAAACTCTTTTTCATATCATCCAAAGAGAAGTCTTTTATAAAATCTTGCCCCGCATTTTTGGCTTTTGAAAAATCGGCTTCAAAAGTAATTTTGGGAATTTCTTTCGCATCGACTCCTAAGAGATCAGCAAAAAATCCAGATACAGCATTGATTCCGGTGATTGCTCCATTCAGTACTTTAATGATAAAGTTTACTGCGGCTTCTGCGGCATCCATAATTACGCCAAAAGCATTACTCAGTACTTCTTTTACTCCGCCACCAACCTTAGCTAATGCGAAAAATACAGTAATCAATCCGAAAATAAGTGCAATAACTAACCCAATTGGGTTGGCTGCCATTACAAAGTTAAATATGCGCTGAGCAACTGCCGCTATATTCAATGCAATAGCTATCATTTTTTGTGCTAACGCATAAGCATACGCACTGATTGCACCGAAAATCATACCTGCATTTAAAATAGCCCAGACTACAGCTAATCCCAGAATAAATGGAATCATAGCTATAATAATATTCATGACGTTGTATAAAACTGCCCCTAACATAAATAAAGAGTTTACAACCGCTTGCCAAGCTGCTGGTAAACTTGTAATTAGCCATACAAAACCTTGGGCAATTAATGCTAAACCATTGGTAATCATATCAATTATAGGTTGAAAAGCTCCGCTCGCAAACGCTGCATTAAGTGTATCCAGCAAAGGAAGCAGAGCTGTAAGAGCGCCTTGACCTACAGTAGACATGATTAAGCCAAAATTGGTCATCAATGTTCCCCAACGTTCGGTAGGCGCATCCATCATCGTCTGCAAGGCTTCTTCTGTGATTCCACGCTTTTCTAAAATTGCATTAAACGCATCAATGAAACCGTCTACATTGCCTGAGGCACCAAGAGCAGTAAGATTTGCCGACTCCTCTGGTGTAGCTGGTATATTAAACTGTGATAATGGTGCACTTTTACCCTGAATAGCTCCATACATGACTTTAGAAATCTCCTCCATGGACTGCCCATTAGGAGAAAGTTTACTCAAGCGCACAGAAATAGAATTAAGATCTTGAATTTGCTTCATATTTTCAGCACCAGACATAAACGTTAATGCACTTTTCATTGCATCATTGATAGTAGCACCTGACTTAATAGCATCTGATTTTACTTGTTCATACATAGCCGAACCCGTAGCTTCATCTCCAGAACGAGCAATAAAGGTTTGCTTGGTAGACTGATCTTGAGCAGCAGTGAGTATGGAATTTTTAGCAAATGTTGTGGCATAGCCGCCTGCTGTTTTTAGACCAGCTAAGGCTTTATCCCCAGCAAAATTCCCTATAGACTTGAAGCTTTGCGTGACCTGATTACCAAGAGAAGTAAAAAGACCTGTCATTTTGGAAACTTCTTGAGAACCTTTTCTTAGTTCTTCATTTATCTCTCTTTGTCTCTGTTGAGCTTTTTCCATTTTAACTACTACTTTCGTGAATCCACCATCTGCTGAACTCATAAAAGAATTAAAACCAGACTGCATAGTAGAAAAAAAGCTTGAAGAACTACTATTCACTTTATTGTAGTACTCAACCAACCTGTCTCCGAGCATTTTCGGATCGGTATTATACACTGTCACACCTCCCTTACATTATTACTTTTTACGACCTTTCATCTTCCGCTCCGCCTTCTTCTCTGCCTCTACCCGAATCGAGATCATCGCATATATCGCTGCACGCTCATGGGTCGACATGTTCATCAGATCGTGCGGAAGGATGTGTAATTCGTGGAGGGCGTAGTAAGCCAGATTTGCTTCACTGTCGCCCCCGTTGATTAGTTTTTTACTTCATTGACCAGTTCGTTCATATCGCGGTTGAAGCCGTTCAGCTCCTGTACGCGTTCACCGAGAGCGGCGAATTCGCCAGGCAGTAGCATTTTACGCAGCAATGATTCTGCACCCATCACACCGTACGATTTTTGCAGCTCTGCATTTTTCAGATCCGGGTAAACTACACTTGCGCTCATCAGCTTCGCCATGTATTCATTAGGCTCGATTTCCGGTGTGTACATCCCGTTTTTGCCTTTGACTTTACGAGTAGCTGCTTTACGGCATTCCTGGTTCTCGTCCTCGGTCATGCTGCGCAGTTGCCATGCTACAGCCGCACCGTCTGCATCTTTAAAGCGTGCAGATACGATAAAGTCCTCGGTCACATCTGAAGCTACATTTTGTGCAAAAAATAAACTCAATTCACTCATAGGTAATTGCCTCCTGATTTATGTTTGGGATAAAAGGATTGAACATAGCGGATATGCCCATAATTCTCATGACCATTGCACGGAACAGGGCATATTCGCTATATCTGATGTTTCACATCTGATAATATCTTTAATATGTTGTTAAATGAATTTTATTTAAAATGATAACGGTATTTTACTTCGCAAAAATCCTAAACTGATTTTAGCTCGCGTTTGAATGTCACAAACGCTGATTCGTAATCCTGGATAAAATTACAAGGTTATCTGATCTTCTGTCACTATTTCATACTAGCTTGCGAATACTATATTTCATCGTAAACTAGCAAGGCGAAGCAAACGGTCATACCCTAATCCACTACATCCAATCGAGCATACTCGATCCATCCAGCAGAGTTAGAATACCTAAGCTTAAGCTATCCTTACTGACTATCTACCCTTACTGCACCGGTGCGTTAAATGCCTGGTTAATATCCACACCGTCAAATGTGAACGCAACCTCTTCTTCCAGCGCATCCGACTCCGTATCCAGCGAAGCCATAATCACACTATCCAGATTGACATCACGCAGAATAACCGTCTGATAACCAATGCTGGATGTCGGATCTTCATTGGTCACTTCGATATCGAAGTACGTGTCTACGCCTGTCTTCATATAATCCAGCATCATCTGACGGAAGCGAGACGTCATGTAAAAGATCGTCATTGTACCGGAGCCTGACCAGCCTGTTGCTTTATGCTGTACACCGCGGCGACCGAGTGTCTTCACTTCTGCTTTTTGCTTTTCTACGGTAGCTTCGAGTGTTTTGATATAAAACATTTCCTCCACCTGATTGTTAATCGTTGCAAATGCACGGCCTTCCTGACCGGAAATGGTGTCTTTCGCCTTCAAAAATGTCATCTTAAACCACCTTCACTTTCATGTATACTTTTTCCACGGAATCCACGGGTTGTACATTCAGCTCCACCACGATGCTGTCACTCTCATTGCCTGCGGTTACGGTAATATCCGCCTGTGCATCAAAGTTCTGCACGGCACCGATATTTTGCAGATCGTTCAGGTACGCTACACATTGCGAACGGAACAGACTGCGTCCGTCATTGTTGTTGTTCACTTTACCGATAAAGTACGATTCGAAAATGCGCTTCATATCATTACCGATACTATCCAGCACACGAACAACACGATTTTTAGCAAAATGACGTGCCTTTTCCGGTGTATAGGATACGAATGTGTTAATGTCCTGCTCCACCATCGCACGGTCATTGCTAGCTGTGAATACGAACTCACCCTTTTGCAGCGCGGCTTCCGTTTCGGAATGCGTCAGCTTGCCGTTCACATCAATCGCATCGTCGTAAGCCGTATACGTCAGCGAAGCATTCACAGCTGCGCCGGCGGTTGCACCCGTTACCCAGGCTACTGTTTGCTTGGCATCCAGTACGGTGCCATCGCTCAGGACAACGCCATTTTTCACACTGATGACGCCTTCTTGATCGGCATTCGGATAGTTAGCAAGTACTGCTTGTACCTTTTTGCCTTCCGTATTGCGTAGACGCTTGATGTAGGCGGCATAGACGGATTTCAATGAAGCATCGTCAGAGATCAGACCGACTGTCTGGAATTCCAGTGCTTCCAGTTGCTCTAGATAGGCGGTATGATCCGCATTCGTTGCAACTGTGCTTGTACCACCAGTTAGAGGTGCACCTGCTGTAGCGACTGGCTTGCCTGTACCAGAGAACTTGATATACGCATTGTCTGTGAGCTGCTCGGCATCGCTAACCGTCTGGGTATCCACGACAGCACCATCCAGCAGTGTGATCACATCGACCAGCTCTTCATCATTAATATTGGGCTGGGCGACGATTGTGAGTTGATTACCACGCACACCGCTATATTTAGCTGTCGCTGTGAGTGGAGCTACCGTTACTGCTGCGGGTGTACCGCCATTAAGACGATAGACAATCAGCTTTTGCGCACGTTTGAGCGCTTCACGAATGAGCAGCATTTGTGGTGACGTGTAGTCATAGCCCAGCGTTTGCAGTGTGTTGTCACCTGCTACAATCGTTAAGGGTTGCTTAGACACACCCCAATCCAGATTGAGCGCCAGACTTGCTGTACCTCGTTCACCCAGTGTACCCGGAAGCTGACCCTCCGATACGAAATTGATATAGACACCCGGTCGAATTTTATTTTGTGTTGTATATGTTCCTCCAGCCATTTAGTTGGCCTCCTTATTCATAAATTGAGACAGCAATTGCTGTGCTTGTTCGATCGTATACATCTCATCTGCTTGCAGTAGTCCAGCCAGCACATCTTTTTCAAGACGTGTGAATTGCTCTGCGGTCAAAAATTGTTCTTTGCGGTACATAACCGCCTGTGTGGATTCACCCATGGTTCCTGATCTCCTCTGATTGTGTCGTTATGCGTGTATCGTTCGTTGTACAAGTGCAACAAGCAGCTGCCTGCTACATTAACGTACCGATTCGGCATGAACATGTTGATTCATCGTGCCCATTAGCACGCCAGGCGCCGCAGGCTGTACCGTTCGCACCGGATAGGAAATACGCATCCGCGGAATCCCATCATCCGTATCCCAGCGTAACTCGCTTGCCCGGCATAACGTCTCACCGCTACCAATCGTCTCCAGCGCTTCAAACAGACCTTCGATTTGTTCATCTGCATACTTGTCATTCATCGGCACATACCGAATCTCCAGCGTATACATGCGTACAAACCGATCACTTCGTTCTCGCGTAAAATCTACAGCAACCAGTCGATATTCCAGACGCGGTTGTTCTAACTTCTTCTGCTCAGCACGGTAAAAGGGAACATCAGGAAACCGCTCTACCAGTGACGAGCGCACAAGCTCCATGAGCTGCTGTGCATTCATAACAGACTCCTCCTATCGGGAAGGATGGCACCTCACCTCCTTCAACCCCATTTGTCGAAAAGCGAGTGTAGATAACTAGGTAGCATCGACTACACAAGACATAGACAAACTTCACAATAAAATGAATTCTAGTTATTGCATCCTATCCTATGCTTATGTTCGATCTGCTTCTGACAGCTACCAGCTTGAATACCTATGACAACATGAACCGCTTGTATCATGAGGAATACGGGTGTTGCTCGTTTTCCGATAGTACAATCTTATCTCGTTTTTCCCCTAATGGAGACGGCATTAGGAACGGAAAAAGGACGATTATTAGCGAATATAATCGGCAGAAAGGCGATATAGCAACGCAAAAAAAGCTTTCGGCCATTTAGCCAAAAGCTCTTGGGATACAATTATGATTGGTCAAGTTCCTGTTAGGATTCATTCGGTGGCTGCTGCTTCTTTTTAATCGTTTCTTTGTGTACAGGCTCCAGCCTTAGACCGCTGCTTGCGTCTGACTGAGAAACAGACTGGAATACAAATACGAAATCGTACTGAAAATCGGAATGCACCATAGTACAATCGGAGACTCTAATGCATCCGGTAACGGCAACGCACTTATAATGATCCGTGTCAACAACAGCGCCGCTATATTAAATAGAAGAAACTGAAGCACGACGCGCCGAATTCGGGAACGAATCCAGCCATTCAGCGGTGCCAATACGATAAGACCATAGCTTAACACGGGCACAAAAAAGAGCAAAAACAATAGCAACTGCTCACCAAAGCTAGCAGGCTTCATAATTACCGTTTGTTGAAGTGCAAAATTTATATATACCGATCCAAGCATACCGACAAGTAGAGATACGACAATACTATCAAATAACCAGGCACGACGGACATAAGGGGACCAGATACGCCCTGATCCCGATCTAGCGTCAGATAATTCACTTTTCACAGAACAATAACTCCTATCTATAGATAAAATAAGTATGTATATTTTTCGATGTGTATTTTTACCATAAAATAACATAATTAAGCGAAATATGCTATGTATTCTGCAATTATGATGCAAAATAGCCATAATAGGCCTTTCTCTCTACATGTACATAACCTACCCCAATAGACGACGAATCATTTTCATATAAAAAGACTACCCTCTGTAGGGTAGCCTTCTCACTTCTGCAAACAGAGAATATGCAATCACATTGAGCTACAGTTCATATCTGTACGACGTGTACGCTTTTTGGCTGGAGCAAGCTCATCTAGGCGAATCATGCTGCTGTCTGCAAAAGCGAGTGCCAGCTTATAGAACGCTTTGCTGCGAATTTTAACGTACGTATCCTTGCTGATCGGTGGATCAAATAAATGACTGTACACCTTATAATCGAATACATCATCCTGCTTCAAGTAACGTTCACGAATGAGTAACTGTTCGCGCTCACCCAGACGCTCAACGATCGCTTCGATCCGTTCGCAGTAAGCGCGCCGAGCTGCCGGCGTATCTACATTATAAATCGCAGCACCTGCGGTCGGATCGCTCGTCACATTCGTTGAACCGTGCATTCTAGCTTCATAGGAGGCAGTCATGGATGATTCACGTACTTCAAACGTAATCGTTTTATAAATCCGATATTTCTCAAAAACAGCCTCTACAGCAGTACGAGTTTGGCGGCGGTCAAGTTCAGGCAGGGCGATCATTGGATTCATATACAACACTCCTTTAGTATAATTGAGTAGTAAACAAGGGCGACTCGGTAGCCAGAACCAGCATCTTCTCGTCATCTATTCTTTGCCTTTTGGCAATAAAAACGCCATAACTTACGGAATGAGCGACTACCTTCTACTTCTTTCGCACCATTCCAATTCCATTTTTTTCTTCATGTTCGTATTTTGTTCGTATTTCGTATATTCAAGATATCACGACTTGCCACTTTCGTAAACCGCCAAATTCAGCAGTTTTTACCATTCGATCATTCATTCTCTCGTTTTTACTCACTCGATTGTGCCTTTTGGCAAGGAATGTTTTTCCATTGTTTACCTAATGGCAATAATGGGGTATAGTAAAGGAAAGCGTTACAATGGAAACGGAAGCAGCTTCGTTGCTCTGTTCAACCTCAGAATCATAGTCTGCGTCGCAAGATGCCGGGAGAAAGGATGTTTTGTCAGTGGAGCAATCTTCATTTGGACTATATTTGAAGCACATGCGCGAACAAAAAAAATGGAGCATTAACCAGCTGGCAGATGCAGCCGGTATCAGCACCTCGCAGATCTCGCGCATTGAAAACGGCAAACGAGGCGTACCAAAGCCGCAAACGATTGAAAAGATCGCTAGCGCGCTAGGAATCTCCTATGCGGAAATGATGGATCATGCCGGGTACTTACACCCGGAAGAGCATGCACAGATTCCGGAATGGGCTAACTCTCGAGATAAACGCGACTTCAAACGGATGCTAGAGGAAGACGGAGAATTGATGTTCGATGGCGTTCCGCTGGATGAAGAAGATCGTCAGCGGATCAAGGATGTACTTACCGGTCTGTTCTGGGAAGCCAAGCATATGAATAAACGCAAGCCCGCCGCATCAGCTTCAAAGGAAAGGCGTGGATCGTAAGTTCATAGGATACGCTGCTAGACCCATTAAACTGTCCGAACAGCCTCTTCTCAAAGAGGCTTCAATCCTAATGCTTAATCGAGGTGAATGATACCGATGGATGATATCGCAGCGAGGCTCGTACATCAATATAAAACAAATTGCCCTTTTGAGATTGCTACAGCACTTGGCATACATATTCGCTACATGGACCTCGGCAAATCCACCAAAGGGCTGTACTACGCTAAGCTGAGACGACGATTTATCGTGATTAATCAAGGGTTATCCGAGCAATGGCAGCGATTCGTATGCGCACATGAACTCGGGCATGATCGTCTGCACAAAGGCCTGAGTCGTTTCTTTTTGGAGGAGCACTCGTACTTTTGGCCGGGCAAGCTGGAACGACAGGCAAATTCCTTTGCGATTACGCTACTGACTACAGGATGTGAACAGCGTGATGATGAGACGCTGGAGGCTTTTGCCATGCGGACTGGCATTCCACCGGAAATGCTATATTTTTTTGACGCTTAATCGAACATACGTTCCTTTAATGGTAAATAACCCTGCTACTCCGGGGCTTGTTCTGCAATGCAGATGGGCTGGAGCGGCAGGGTTATTGTTTGTATTTGGTGATGAATACTTGGTGCTTATGATTTAATGATTGATGCCTACTTCTAAACTGTAGTTGAGTTAGAACTTTGAATGAAATCAGGTGGTATGTGCAAATTATTGGTTGGAGTGCAGACACCACTACGGAAAGGAATAAGGGAACGTCCTCGGGTGGAGCCCAGGAATCTACGGATTAGGAGAGGCTGAAGATTCCTAGGCTCCAAAATCGTCCTTTTCCCTTATTTCCTTTCCTACGTTCTGTGCGATTTGCAAACTGTGTTCTAAACACATTGAATATCAAATATTAAATTCACTTTGAACGATACAGATTGTTTAGAGACATGGGCTGCTTTTTAAGTTCATTTCGTATTTCGTTCCTTATACAAGCAGCTATGGACAATTCCCTTGTATATCAATACGCCTATTGTTATGAATGCACTCTACAACCACATGGTTGATTTAACCTAACCACCGGTTAGCTTCGGTAAGAAGACGATACCGGCAATGATGATGGTTAGTAAGATGCAGACATTTTCTACTGCTGAGCCTTTTTTGGTGCCTGTGCTCATCAGGTTGAAGCGCAGGCGCCATTTGAGGGGCGGTAGTAAGCGGACGCCGCGGTTCGTTAGGGAATCGGCTAGTAGATGTAAGAAGTAAGATACGCCGCCAGCAAACCAGATGCTGTTGCCGGTGTGGGCGGTCGTTCCGTATAGAAGCGCTGTCCATGCGGCTGTGCCGTATATGGTATGAGTCAAGCCTCGGTGAGGCAAGAACGTACAGATGATCAGCAGACTGCCGCCCATGTAATTCCAGGGCGAGATGTCATTTCCATATATGATGATCCCGATGCCGATCAGGCACATGACGACCTTGCGCAGGGATCGTAAGGGTAGAAAGGCAACGAATACGAACGCGACAGCAATGCCAAGATCCCATGGCATACCGAACAGGCCTTTCCATAAAATCCAGACTACCGTTCCTAGCATAATGGTCTGCAAAATACGCAAAATCGGTTCAGATAATGTTTTGGAGACGAGGATTGAATTGGGCTCGTCAATATCGGGTAATAATGAACTAACGGCAGCGGCAACAACAGCAGCCGATGTAACGGGTACACCTGCCATTGTCATGATAGAAACGGTCAAACCTGTACTAATGATGAAGTGGGATTTACCCATCATGGTGTGATATTCTTCCCTTCTGGACTTTTGTAAAACGATTGTTTTCGTTCGATCAACCAAACGTAAAATTTTGGAAAATGGTGTAGCTAACGCTCCGCTTTGTAGTATCGTTAAGCTATACCCGGATAATTCGCATCACAGATCCGGATTCACTATTTGACCGGGCCGAGTGCCTGGCACATAAGGAGAGTTTCTTATGAATCCACTACAACATTGGCGACGTATCGTACCGGTCATCATTATGTGCTCTCTATTTATTAGTGGTTGTAGTCTGCTGGGACAACCTTCTCTAGCTGACACACATAGCTCCCATCGCAAAGGGGGCGATCAGATGTCGATGATTAAGCTATCTCCACATTCTCCTACTCGTCCTGTAATGGAGCAGGAATATCCACTTCCACCGGAAAAGATGATCGAGCATATTACAGACGGTAATTATGAGCTTATCTACTCGCAGACGTCAGATCAATTCAGACGTCATGTGAGCTGGGATGCTTTTCTAGATACATTGCAAGCTTTTACCGGGGACGGCTCTACGTATACATTGTCCTATAGCAAGCAGGAACAGGGCAAGCTTCGACAGCTATGGACGAGTACAAGTCACAATAAAGGGATTGTGGTTGTATTCGCTGAACATCATCCCAAGTATCCAGATCACACGATACTGGATATGCGAGTAGGTGACTTGAATGCATCCGAGGATAATGTTCTCTAAACGTATAATCTATTGCTTCGTAAAATTCTTTTCATAGCACCTTGTATTAAGATCACTGATACCAGTCGTGTTAGAAGACAGCTCATATTAGGGATTGCGCTATTTCATTCTTATCTGGATCACAACAAGCAGGGACATACTTGGTAGTGAACTTTACAAGCGCGCGACGATTGCAAAGTAGGTAAACGATCAAGCTACTCTTGCTACTATGTAGAGTTTGGACGAACAATTATTTTCAGTATAGCACATATGTTCGCTTTTGTGAAAAGGAATAAGCCGATTTTTGCACATGTATGCAAAGATCGGCTTTTTATATTGGTCATGAATATATTTCATTTGTAATTTTCGCTACGCTTTATTCGCTCCATTACGATTTTCAGCCAGAATCAGGATGGCGCACGATCTCTTTAACCCTGGCTCACAGCTGCTCCATCCAATTCACGCATGCGCTCAATAATGCGACGCTTGCGATACAACATCCGTCCAGCCTCTGCAATAGAATCAAGCGAGTTTTTGTTCACGACAGAGCCGAACAAAATGCCTGCAACCGGTACAGCTTGGAATAGCTTACGCCAGCCAAAATTATCACGATATGTGGTAACGACCTCATGCCAGCCACGAATTTGTGAAAATACTTCTTTACCGGTATCTGCTTGTTCAAAATTTGCTAGCTCTTGTAGCACTGCCTTTTTGCCCACTACATCCGAGGAAGCAAACTGCAAGCATTTCAAAATAAACAGACGTTCCTGCGGGTCGGATGGATAATATCCATAACAAAGCGCGATTTCCTGCAAAACCTTTAGCGAAATACCGATCATAGCGGGAATGTCCGCAGCAATCGTGAATATTCCACCCACACCAGAAGCTGCGCCTTCAATCGCTGCTAGATTGGAGCGACTTCTGGATAGATCGAGCGCCGTTTCGTCCATGATTCGAAGTGGTAGACGGGCGACATCCTTAGGCTTAAGCTCGGCATCCGGCTGACCGCTAGCTTTGGCTATTTTCTTCATAATGCCTTTAGGAGAGATCAGATAAGTTCCACCGGTTTGAATAAATCGCCCAATTTCGTTGATGGCAACGCCTAGCTTGTCGCGAATAAACTTGGGCGTTAACCGATCAAGTACCGCAAAAGGAATACGTCCGATTTTATCCAGCCATGACGTGCCGTTCTGCTCTTTTTCCCATTTGGTTATCTGCTGTAGCTCCTGCTCCAATTGTGCACGTGTTTCTTGTATCTCCATGCTCTGATCCCTCCAGCTTCCTCAGCTCATCTGCATCACAATCCAAGCCTTACCTAAGATTGTAAGTTGCTTATGAGTATTATACCCAAGCTAGCGACTTCAAACACGTCATACCTCAGTCTAGTGCACTCTTTTTATAGTTCAGAACTAGAATGGTTCGTATTCATTCAGAACGCAAAAAAGACACAGTGCCTAAGCCTGCGTCTTGCGATGTTGCATAATATGAACCTGTCATGCAGGTTGGATGAAAGTATACACGCCGTACTGTTTAATATTTATTAAGCCGTAGGTGCAGTTGTTTTTTGCTCCATCATAGATGCAATGGTTTCTTGTTCGCGAACCGGTGCGTAGGTTACGCTGTCGATCACTAACTCTTTACCTACAGGCTCGCCATTTACGGTAATCATGACTTTTTTGAAGTTCGATTCAAAGTTTGTTTGTTGCATAGTATTTCACTCCTTGCTTTTCTGATTGTCTTTGTTGTTGGAATGGATACATGTAGCGATGCTACATATATCTTGCTATATATAGTGTTGTTGATCCTGTAACTACAGAATCAAAGATAGGAAAAGTTGATGTGTAAGCCGCAACGCATGGACGAACAGCTACTCACACGAGAACAAATACGTATTACCCGCTCTTATTCCACTTTAAACATATTCATGTCTAAATATAAAAGCTTACGTGTTGGCTTGAATGCCACCTATTATTCCATCAAGAGCTCCATCTTATAGAATATAGCGTCTATACATGTAACTCTAATGGCAGAAAAGGTGACTGCATGGAAGATTTGCTATACTTTACTCTAAAAAACGACTATTGTCAACTTTAAAAATGACTGTTTTTTGACAAAAGGTTTCAAATTCGGCACCTTTCCCCTGTTTGTTACGTATATAATGACGTTAATTACAAATGATATACCTTTCATCTGTCTTCATCAAAATCGACGTCATACTCCGAGCGTCTATCATACTAAACAGCGAGCATGTATAGTATCAAACGCTCATACTCTTCTACACTTTACGAATGTTGTTGTGAACATCCTATACAAGAATATAAGCTAACTTCGGATCAGATCTATCTGACCCAATTAAAATGAACAAGGCAATTCTTGCTGTAACCATCGAAGGAGGAACGACCACACGAATGAATGTTAAACGCCTGATGCTGTCTGCCCTGATCACGTTGCTGCTGACAAGCACCGGTCTGATGCTGAATCAATCTACCGCTCATGCCGGTTGGTGGGAAGATTATAAACAAGGAATTCAGAGCTTTACCGAGCTGCCACAGGAAGTGAATGAGCTCAAGCAAAACTACGATCAAGCGATGAACGAACTGGATCAAGCCAAGCAAAATATGCAGGCTTTTCGTGATGAAAATACTCGTTTGGCTGAGCAGAATGAGTTACTTGCTCAAACGGTCAAACAGCTACAGCAGGCTGAAGCCGAACGCGCAGCAAGCGCTCATTTTTGGAAAACACTCCTCTTCTCCGCAATTGGACTTGTGCTCGCCTGGTTTGTATTCACCCGCCTTGTCCGCGTTGGATTACGCCGCCGTTAATACTAGGGCGGCTTTTTTGCGAGAACTAGGAGGACTGTAGTTACTAACTAAACCTTTGTATTTGTGCAGGAACAGACGGATATGTAATAGTTAGATATGGTTTATTCACTAGATACGACTTTATAGATTCAACTCATCTTAAAAGGAGGCTAACCCGTTGCAACTAGAATGGCAGCAATCCTCTACACTTCCACATGGCGGTCAGGCGGTGATCGTCAACCTATCGGATGCCGAAAAGCTGCATATGCTGCATCCGGGTCAGATTATCGCCTATGAAGGCCCGTCAGGGGGACGAAATGACCGCTTAATGGATGTGAAAGGCATGTACCGCAAACGGAATCTGATTCGGGCTGACTTTACCGGTCCATGCCGTTTTGTTAGCTCTTTGCCTCCTGGCTTTAATCTGGTGCCGATCCCGATTCATGTAGGTAGCGATCTGCTTTATGATTTTCGCCATTTATTTTATTATACGTCTGGCATTACGATGCAGACTCGCATACTCAAGCTGAAAAATATCCTCATCACCCGTGATGTTATCAAAGTGAAATTTGGCGGTGAAGGTGAAATCGGTCTGCTCACTCGCGGCGCTGTAGTTGAGCTATCTCTCGATCCCGATCAGCCTATTTACGTCGATTCTCGCAGTCTGCTTGCCTATCCTGAAAATGCTAACTTACACCTTAGTGTGTATGGCAATCATCTTGCCAGTCAGCATATGCATTATCAATGGGCGATCACAGGACATGGCTCTGTACTGCTTCATAGTGGACATGATCATGGCGAATTGGAAGAGCATCTAGAGGATAATAGCCTGTTCAAGCGTATCCTGCGTGAAGTAATTCCATTTGGCGGTATCTTTATTAAATGACGTAAATGGACTTATACAGGCTATAGAATGAGTAGGATACGCTTCATGCAATGCTCGTTTAGTTGCTATATGAATGGTTTCTAAAGGTTACATGAGTTTCCACATTCCTCCTGCGAGATGACGTATAATCGCCTTATCACCACATATCACATTCCTTTTATCCTATACGTAGCAGCTATCATCACACTATACATCCTACTTCGCTTGGAGGAGATACACATGAACTCAATCGAACAAATTACATTACACACGGCCGATACACATACAATGTATACATTTTATATCCAGCTACTCGGTGAAGAGCTTGTTACCAAACAAGACGAAGCATTTACGATTACGCTCGGTACATCTCAGATTCAATTCATTCCTGCTGCAGAAGGTAGCGTTCCGTTTTACCATTTTGCAATTAATATTGCCGCTAATCATTTTACAGATGCGAAGCGTTGGTTAAGTGGTTTTGGAGAATTGCTGACGGAGCAAGGGAAGGACGAAGCATACTTTGACTTTTTCGATGCATATGCTTGTTATATTGAAGATCCTGCAGGCAATATCTTGGAGCTTATCTCCCGTCAACAGGCTGCTCCTGTCATTGAAGCCCCTTTCTCACCGCAGCAGCTACTCAGCGTGGGTGAGATCAATGTAACAACTAGCAATGTAGGGCAAGCTGCTCGCTTATTACATGATGCTCACATACCAGTACAGCTAGCAGAGATTGAGGACTCGCAGCTTAATTTTGTTGGCGCAGCAGCGGATGTCTATTTGTTGCTCGGCCCAGCCGGACGACGCTGGTTGTTCTCGGAGCGCGTAGCGGAACTCCATCCATTGTCGATACAAATGAGTAATGGGGCCAAGCTCTCGATTGATCAAAAGGGCGAGCTTGTTACTGAATTACCTGCATAATCTATAGAATCGTAGATGACATGAAAATTACTACAGCATAAGAACTAGAAGTACTATAGATCGAAGCTACAAGCTTCGTTCAGGTCATACGATGTGATGAGTGATACGTGGTGATTACGATGGCTGTAGGGTAAAAGTTGCCGCCTATACGTGTACATGTCGTTGCTAACGAATGCTTTCTTTATATAACAAAGAGTAGGCAAGCCACAATGGCTCGCCTACTCTTTGTTTGCATAAACACGGTAACGACCGAATCGTATCGTTTATGACTGTATAGAAATAAGTTATACATCAGATGGTTATACTACAAATTGGTAATTAGTGTGATATGAATTCACTACTCGCACATGTACTCGCTTCTTCATACATCTAACCTACCTACTTCTTCCACATAGGCTTAACCCGCTTATTTCTTCGTCCACACATTGAATTTCGGATCAACGAGTTTGTTTAGCAGCTTGAACTGCATTTGATCGACATAGGCAATGAGCAGATGCTGCCCAAGTGTCATATAGACAAATTCACGTTCACCACCACGCTGACGATCCAGATCAATCACCCGGTCGAAAAATGACTTGTCGATCCATTCGCTATAATACTGGATATCCCACTCTACTCGCTCTCCCTCATGCAAGAAGCTAAATAATACACGTTCTTGCTCATGATCCAGACAGCTACGAATATGACTCATGTCCAGTTGTCCGCCTGTCATCGTGACCATACGTTCAGCAAGCTGGCTATACAGATCCGTATTTTCTACGGCTTGCAGATCGACATACCAGAGCTGATCGCTCGGATACATGCAATCGGGGTCTGTGTCATCTTTACACACCTTTTCGCCAAGCGAAATCAGCAGATGTGTGTAAGGCTTCTCCTCGTACCAGGCCATTGAATTGCCAGCTACGACTTGATTCATTCCCATATCTGCCTGTAGATGAATCCCTGCTTCTTGCAACTTGCTCCATTGCTCCGTTAACGGAATCGTTTTATTGCGAAAAAAACCGATCATTACTAATCTCCTCTCTGGACAATCCATCAGATTGGCATTCTTTAACGTCCCTTTTCGTCGCGCTTCCACTATTCCAGCGGCACTATCCTGTAATTAGTCCGCTTATCTGCATCTATACTATCGTTCGCCAAATGTCCCAAAATTATGAATGTATACACCACTATAACCCTACGATACGATGCGTCTATCGGTGCTCTTCATCACTGCCATGTATGAGTCTTCGCTATCATAAACGGTAGAAGAATACGAATACAAGCCCATCCTATCTATGCTTCCTTTGTCCCCATTGGTGCCCGGTTGATTGCATCGCTTCTTATTTTAATATAGTGTCCCTTTTGCGTATCATCCAGGTATACCTAAATATACAGGGCATAGGCTATAAAAGCCTGAGTCTAAAGACTCCATGCTTCAAATTTTGAGGATATTTGTCATATTGTAGCTACATACAAATGCAAGTGCTAGTCATATATACCCAGCTAAATTCTACTTGAAAAGTAAAAAAAGCCTGTAATATCGCATTTCTACAAAAATAATATCTTCTAAACGTAATATTATGATTTAAAAAGTAAGCCGTTTCAATCCGATCCCTTTATTGCCGCTATCTATATTCGTATACCCTTTAGACTCATGCCTTTGTACCTGTTTTTTATATGTATGGATGTACACGCACAATAAAATAGCTGCTTTGCTGTTAGACAGCAAAAGCAGCTGGATGAGGGAGAACCATATCAGTTACTCCTCTGAAGATTTACGGTAATCCTTCGGCTTATGTTCCTCTGGGCCTGCATACACTTCCCAGATCGCTTCAATGATACGGTCGAACTCATCATCATTTTCTTCAATGATCTGCTCCACCGCTTCAATCTCTTCTTCTTTACCCGATTCGTTCAGAAAATGTAAGCTATAATCCCAATCGTGTCCACGCTTTGAGAACAATGTTAGTTCATAAGGCTGTGTATGCCCTTCTACTTCAAGCTCCACACGTCCAATATAGCCTTTTTCCGGCTCTTCCAATCGTTCTAGCTTCGGTTGACGAATATGAATGGTTACCATTTCGCTTCCGCCTTTCTCGTAGATTCTCCTATGTCAGTGTACTCTAGAACGGGGATATGGGCAATCGGTGGAGATTATATCCATACAAAAAGCATTCATTATATGGAATTATTATTTCACACTCTTCATATACACTTTCACCTTCCATCTTCACGCAAATATGCTATACTGGTTAAGCGGTTTTTCCAAATCGCATCCTGAACAGAAGAAAGTCCGTCGTTGCTTCTACTAAATAGAGACAACGCGGGAGAGGTTCGCGAACTCCCTCTATAAAAAACTAAAACCGCCTTGGACGGTATAAGCTGGCGAAATGGCATGTTCATTTTTCAGCTATACAGGCAAGGTCTGTTTTTGCATTTCCGTTTTATATGGTTGAAATGCCTATAGACAAGGTTCATGAATCTCTCGCTTCCCGAAGGACGACAGAGATAGTTATTGGAAGATGAGGTTATGGTGCAGCGATTCGTCTGTATGATAACCGGGATTATAGATGGCAAATGCCGATCTACAATCTCCCATCACTTCAGGCTCTAGATAGAGTCTTCTTCCGTGCTATGCTCGCCGATACCCTTTTAAGGAAATGGAGAGATTTTTTTATGCTTAAAAATGAAAAAGCGGTTGTCGTATTTAGCGGCGGCCAGGATAGTACGACTTGCCTGTTCTGGGCAAAACAGCAATTTGCTGAGGTGGAGCTGGTCACGTTTAATTACGGTCAACGCCATAGCGCTGAGATCGAGGTTGCTCAGAAAATAGCGCAAGAGCAAGGCATGGAGCATACGATTCTGGATATGAGTCTGCTCAATCAGCTTGCGCCGAATGCGCTCACTCGCTCCGATATTGAGATTACGCACGAAGAAGGCGAACTGCCGAGTACATTTGTCGATGGACGTAACCTGCTGTTCCTGAGCTTTGCCTCTATTCTCGCGAAGCAAAAAGGCGCTCGTCACATCATTACCGGTGTGTGCGAAACGGACTTTAGTGGCTATCCAGATTGCCGCGATATTTTCGTCAAATCGCTGAATGTGACACTGAATCTGTCGATGGATCATCAGTTTGTGATTCATACGCCACTCATGTGGCTGGATAAAGCAGAAACGTGGAAAATGGCAGACGAGCTAGGTGCGTTCCAATATATTCGCGAGCGTACACTCACCTGTTATAACGGAGTGATTGGTGATGGTTGTGGCGAATGCCCGGCGTGTAAGCTGCGCAAGGCTGGTCTGGATAAGTATCTACAGCAGCGCGCCGTTGCGTCTTCGATCAAGCGCGGTACGATTGAGATGGACGATTCGGATGTGCCTACTTCGGGAGGTTCTACACAATGATGAGTCAACCGGGACCTTTTCGCATCGTAGAGAACTTGCAGCAATACGGAACAGATATTACACATGAACAGCTTCGCTACCACCGCAAGCGCGTGCTGGTGAATAAAGAATTTACGTTCGATGCTGCTCATCATTTGCATGCTTATGAAGGCAAATGTATGAATCTGCACGGACATACGTATAAAGTGATTTTTGGTATTAGCGGCATTCCGTCGGATAATGGCATCGTGGTCGATTTTGGGGATATCAAGACGATCTGGAAGGATCGGATCGAGCCTTACCTGGATCACCGCTACCTGAACGAGACGTTGCCACCGATGAATACGACCGCGGAAAATATGGTCGTCTGGCTGTTTGAACAAATGGAACTCGCCCTACAAAGCGAGCCTTATACAGGACAAGTCGAAGGCGGACGCACCGAGTTCGTACAATTATATGAGACACCAACCAGCTATGCGGAAGCAAGACGGGAGTGGATGTACGAATGAGTAAAGTGTATGAGGATATTACAGCTACAGCCGCGTCAGACCTAAGCAGTACAGAGCGTTTAACTTCTACAAAAGCTAGTACTACAGTGTCAAATGAAAAAGCGGACACTATATCTCCATCCAAGACTACCTCCTCCACCTCCATTCCGGTGCTCGAAATTTTCGGACCGACCGTGCAGGGCGAAGGCATGGTTGTCGGGCAAAAGACGATGTTTGTCCGTACGGCTGGCTGTGATTACCGTTGTAGCTGGTGTGATTCGGCATTCACGTGGGATGGCAGCGCCAAGGACCAGATTCGTAAGCTAAGTGCCGAGCAAGTCTGGGCAGAGCTACAGGCGATTGGTGGCGACCGTTTTAGCCATGTGACAATCTCTGGTGGTAATCCAGCATTGCTCGGTTCATTAGGTGAGCTGGTGCGCTTGCTACGTCAAAATGGGATTCGTACGGCTGTTGAAACGCAAGGCTCGCGCTGGCAGGATTGGCTGCTGGGGATTGACGATGTTACGATCTCACCGAAGCCACCAAGTTCAGGTATGGAGACTGATTTTGCTGTACTGGACGATATGATTCACCGACTCAGCCGCAGTCCAATGGAATCAATGATGCAGCAGATTATGTTTGCGGATGAAGATGGAGAGCAGGATGAGCTACGTGCACTGAATCAGCAGGTGAGCCTCAAAGTCGTTATTTTCGACGAAGCTGATCTGGATTATGCCGAGCAGGTACATCAGCGTTATCCAGCGATTCCCTTTTACATGCAGACGGGTAATCCAGATGTACTGCGCGAGGAAGACGATATCGCCGCTTCCCTGCTACGCCGGTATGAGTGGCTGATTGATCGGGCAATGGAACGTCGTTCGTTTAACGATGCGCGCATTTTACCGCAACTGCATACGCTTGTATGGGGCAATAAGCGCGGAGTGTAAGGCTGCACGGAAGTCTATTCTTTTGGTTGCCGTATCTATCAATGATGCGTGCACAAGTGTACTCAAAATTTTCAAATCCGATTTATACCTTTTATAATCATATATACAAAAAGGAGCCTTTTATCATGGCAGGAAGACAGCAAGATGAGATGCAAGACCTGACACTGCTTGGCAATCAGGGAACGACCTATACTTTTTCATATGATCCAGGCGTACTGGAAAGCTTCGATAACAAGCATCCGTACCGTGACTATTTCGTGAAATTCAACTGTCCAGAGTTCACGAGTCTGTGCCCGATTACAGGACAACCAGACTTTGCAACAATCTATATTAGCTATATCCCGGATGTGAAAATGGTGGAGAGTAAATCGCTTAAGCTCTACCTGTTCAGCTTCCGCAATCACGGCGATTTTCACGAGGATTGCATGAACATTATCCTTAATGATCTGGTGAAGCTGATGGAGCCACGTTATATCGAAGTATGGGGCAAATTCACCCCACGTGGCGGTATTTCAATTGACCCGTATACGAACTACGGTAAGCCAGGCACAAAGTATGAGCAAATGGCAGAGCATCGTATGATGAACCATGATATGTACCCGGAAACTGTGGATAATCGCTAATTGCGTTACTAGCTAGATTGTAATGCAGGGATGTGTAGATGTACGAGTTACTGTTGAAATAGACTGATGTAAAGGGCTAAAGGTGTTTGTCAGATAATCTTTGTTAGAGGAACTTGGTTATATAATCTGGGCATTACCGACTCTCTTCTATACGTTCTTCGATAGATTCTTTGATAGACCTACTCTGGCGCCTTCACTTTCATACATCCGTGATATCGTTTAATTTCGGTAAACCCACGTTTTGCTCACCTTAGAGCGGCGTGGGTTTATTGTTATGCGCTGAGCCTTACACGCATCCGTCAGCTACCGCTAGACTGCCGCACCTCGCACCTCGCACCTCGCACCTCGCACCTCGCACCTCGCACCTCGCACCTCGCACCTCGCACGAATAATGATGGTCTTACCCATTTCATTTTGCAATCGTCATTTGCAACATTTCACCTTTCTTGTACCTCTTAAATTAGAACGTTTGAAGCAACGATTCCAAGTAGACGAATACGCTATCGCTTCTGTTCTTCCCTATCTTCCACTCCTACTTCTTCGTCCATTTTGTAGATATATACATATTATGATTCCATTCATATTCAATCATATTCATCCATAAACGTTCAAAATCTATCAATACTACACATTAAATATTAAATTTTGAACATATGATATCTATCTTTACGTTTTTCTACTTTTGTTATCGCTTCCAGTCTTTCCTTCAAATTTTAAATGTTGATTTTACTTTTTATGGTAATAAAATAGAGATATGATTGTTTCCATCATTTGCATGTAAATACAGAAAAAAGATTTCAGAATCACATGGAGAAGCGAGTATCTACACCCAAGACCAAGCAAAATCATGAGGAGATGGAGAAATTGAGTACAAAGACAGCAAGTGTAAACAACAGTGAAGATTCTATGGCAACTACGACGAAAACGGTACCTTCAGCGGATCATTCCGTTACTGTAATTCCTACTACTGAGACGGAATCTATGTCCTCGGCACATCTGCATATGCCAGATGAGCATCAAGCGAATGCTGTAGCTGCACAACCAAATACACAAAAACAGACCACTGGCGCGGATCGGGTCGTAGATACATTGATTGCGCAAGGTGTGGAATATGTATTTGGGATTCCGGGTGCGAAGATTGACCCGGTATTTGATGTGCTGCAAGAACGTGGACCTCAGTTAATCGTATGTCGACATGAGCAAAATGCAGCCTTTATGGCAGCGGCGATCGGACGCTTAACAGGTAAACCTGGCGTATGTCTCGTCACTTCTGGTCCTGGAGCTTCTAATCTTGTGACTGGACTGGTCACTGCCAATTCGGAAAGTGATCCCGTCGTTGCTCTGGCTGGCGCTGTACCACGTAGTGCTAGTCTGAAGCGTACTCACCAATCTATGGATAATGCGGGTCTATTCGCACCTGTGACTAAATATAGTGTTGAAGTTGGGCACCCGGATAATGTGGCTGAAGCGATCACCAATGCCTTTCGTGAGGCTTCCGCTTCACAGCCTGGTGCAGCCTTTGTCAGTCTGCCTACCGATGTACTGCTCAGTGAAGCGAAGCCGTTTCATTTTCACACTTCTCATAAGCCACAGCTCGGCACGGCTCCTGCGGCATTGATCGACGAAGTATGCCAGCAGATTCGTCATGCCAAACTGCCTGTACTGCTACTCGGTATGAAAGCCAGCTCGCCAGAGGTAACCGCAGCGGTACGCGAACTGATTCGTTACACCGATCTGCCTGTCGTGGAAACGTTCCAGGCTGCAGGCGCGATTTCCCGTGAGCTGGTCGATCACTTTTACGGACGTGTCGGATTGTTCAGTAATCAGCCAGGCGATCTACTGCTTCAGCAAGCGGATCTGGTATTAACGATTGGTTATGATCCAATCGAATACGATCCATTCCAGTGGAACCGAGATGGTCAGCGTCGCATCTACCATCTGGATAATCGCAAAGCCGATATCGACCAGGACTACCAGCCACAGCTAGAGCTAATCGGTAATATCGCAATGAATGTAGAGGCATTGTCACCGAAGCTGCATGGCTTGCGCCTCGGTAACGAAGCCAAAGCGATCATGGCTCCTTTGCAAAACCAACTTAATCAAGACGATCTGAGCTATACATCGTCTGGCGATCATCGGGTTCATCCCCTTTTCTTCATTCAGACATTACGCAAGTTGATTGGCGATGATGTGACAGTAACCTGCGATGTGGGCTCTCATTATATTTGGATGGCGCGCTACTTCCGCTCGTATGAACCACGTCGTTTGCTGTTCAGCAACGGAATGCAGACACTTGGGGTGGCTTTGCCATGGGCGATTGCTGCAGGTCTGGTGAATCCTCATGAAAAGGTCGTTTCCATTTCTGGTGATGGTGGCTTCCTGTTCTCTTCGATGGAGCTGGAAACAGCCGTTCGTCTGCAAACGCCAATGGTGCATATCGTCTGGAATGACGGGACTTACGATATGGTCGCTTTTCAGCAGGAAATGAAGTACGGACGGACGTCGGGTGTACATTTTGGCAATGTGGATATTGTGAAATATGCGGAAAGCTTTGGCGCTACAGGCATGCGTGTGCATGAACCAGGTGAGCTCGAATCGGTACTACGAGCAGCATTACAGCAGCAAGGACCCGTTGTGATTGATATGCCTATCGACTATAAGGACAATATCAAGCTTGGACAGAAACTGCTGCCGGGTACAACCAACTAATCCGTGCATGCAACCTACATCTCAGTTGGCGTGGACGGGCGGCTGGCTTATGTATCACGAGCGCTAACCGTCTTCGTATTGCACATCATTCTATTTAATCAGGAGCAACTAAAGGAGCGAGTCAACATGAGTAACTCTACAGTCTATCAGGCTTCAACGATGGTCGCGCTATTGAGCGGACTATATGACGGTGCCATTACATTTGAAAAATTGCAAACCTACGGAGATTTTGGGATCGGCACATTTCATGAATTGGACGGGGAAATGATCGCCTTTGACGGGGAGTATTACCATCTATATCCCAACGGAACAGCTCGCAAGGTAGAACTAAACGAATCGACTCCATTTTCAACCGTTACCTTTTTTGAACCTGAGCAGACATTTGAGCTACAGGGCGCTTTTACACGAGAGCAGCTGGAGCAAGTGCTGAATGATCGGGTATCTAGCCCGAATATCTTTCATGCGATTCGTATTGAAGGTCATTTTCGCGAGGTCAATACACGTACAGTCACCCATCAGCATAAACCATACAAACCATTCGTTGAAGTGACCAAATCGCAGTCTTCCTTCCATTTTGAGCAGACCCATGGTGTTATTGCTGGATTCTGGACACCTGCATTTGCACAGGGTATCGGAGTAGCAGGGTATCACCTGCACTTTATTAATGAACAGCGTAACGGTGGCGGGCATGTACTCGATTTTGTAGTGGATAAGTGTAAAATTTCAATATGCAGCAGTGAGCAGTTCAATTTGCTATTGCCTCATGATGATAATTATTTAAAGGCTGATCTGCATACACCTGATCTGGAGCAGGCGATCATGACTGCAGAAGGTGCAGGGGTATAAAAAGGAATACATTGTGATGGAAGGTACATGAGTCGATATATGGGGATGCTGCTATGGAGGAATACTCATGTATCGTACTGATCGCAGGTAGAGGAATAAGGTAATTGGTCTAACTTGATGAAAAATGAACAATAAAAAGAGGCAATCGTGTAGGCGCGCGATTGCCTCTTTTTATTGTTTGATGTGCATGGTGGTTAGTTCAATGATTACGTGACAGAATCAAGGCCAAACCAGTCTTATATTATAGGTGGTATAAAGGTGAGCTTTTGAGCTTTTGAGCTTTTGAGCTTTTGAGCTTTTGAGCTTTTGAGCTTTTGAGCTTTTGAGCTTTTGAGCTTTTGAGCTTTTGAGCTTTTGAGCTTTTGAGCTTTTGAGCTTTTGACTTACGTATCTGTACTTGTGCTATTCCAATTCCCTCTTAAGCTTCTGCCTCGGCTACCTTTTTCAATTCAATTACCATTCGCTGTCCCTGCGGATCACCGATCAGACCTTGTTCGCGTGTGTACACTTTACGTCCACGGCTAATCGTCTGCTCTACACGGCAATGTAATGTACGTCCGATATATGGACTATGCTTATGACGCTGATATAGATTGTCCGCTTCGATGCGATAACCAGCTTCCAGATTCACCAGTACCAGATCAGCATCAGCACCGACTTTTAATTCACCTTTGCGTGGAGACAATCCAAAACGGCGCGCTGGCTCTAGCGATAATAGACGGGTGAGCAACGTTAAAGGTATTCCCCGCTGCAGGTGACCTTCCTCTAGCATCAATTCAAGCGAGTGCTGTGCTCCGGATATACCGCCCCATGCTTCGAATATATGGGCAGCTTGTTCTTTTAATACCGACGGACATGGCGAATGATCGGATGTGATCATATGAATCTGACCACTGGCTACACATTGCCAGAGCTGATCCTGTTGCTTCTGGTTGCGTAGTGGCGGCGCACACTTCGCAGCGGCACCGATCATTTCCAGATCATGATCGGTTAGTGTCAAATAATGCGGACAGGTTTCCAGTGTGACATCCATTCCATCTGCAATCGCCTGCTGAATGATAAAGACCGCCTCGCTACTACTAATATGCACAAAATGAAGACGACACCCGGTCTGCCGGGCATAATCGAGCGCTTGCCGAACGGCTGCTACCTCTGCTGCGATTGGGCGTGAAGCGGTATAATCAGCAGCCGTCGTCTGCTGACGTGCCAGGGATTCTGCTGTAAGATGCGATACGATCGGCTCATATTCAGCGTGCAGAGCAAGCACATGCCCGGTACGAGCGATTCGGCGCATCCCTTCCAGTAAGGTAAGATCATCTACATTGCGAAAGGCTTCTTCATCCGGATCGCCAGGCGCAGACATAAAGGCTTTGAATCCACACACCCCCGCTTCAGCCAGCGCCTCCAGATGATCCAGCTTCCCTGGCACAAGTCCACCCCAGCACGCATAGTCGATATACGTCGCATCGGTAGCCGCCTGAACCTTTTGCTCCAGCGCAGCTACAGTCACGGTTGGAGGTACTCCATTGAGTGGCATATCGAGAAAAGTCGTACAACCACCTGCTGCAAGTGTACTCGAACCCGTTACAAAGCCTTCCCAATCCCCAAATCCCGGTTCATTCAAGTGCACATGTGCATCAATCATGCCTGCCATCACCTGTAGTCCAGTCGCATCAATTACAGTCGTCGCTTGTTCCAGCTGCTCTGGGCGAATAATACCAATATAGCTAATTCTGCCCTGTTCAATTCCAACATCACAGTGCTGAACGCGATCTGGAAACACGACACTTCCACCTTGAATTACCATATCGAACTTGCTCATATCCAGCACGCTCCTGTCTGTTGTGTATACAATCCTGTTGGCAAAATAGACGTTGTTGTGTTCACAAGAGTAGGTGTAGCTTGACTCCATGACAAACCGTATTTTCTCATTCTCCTGTTCTCTATACTATCCGCTGTATATGCTTACTGCTTATATCTGGATCACAGAAGAGCGATACCGCGCTTGGCATCGCCCTTCTGTGGATGGTGAACCATCGCTATGCTATTTTGAGAGATCTATTTGAGAGAACAAGAGGAGGTCGCCCACACTAGCGATAGATCATTTATTTACTTGAACTCTGCTTTGACGAGTGCAGGATCTACAGCTTTCAGCAAGCTCAGATCATGGTACGAAGCTGGTGCTGGAATGGACGTAATATTTCCAACAGACAGCAGATAATCGCCCACTGCTGCACCGTTACTTCCGTTTACATATGAATCGTCCACATCCATTGAGTATACGTTACGCTTCATAATCTCTGTCAGCTCGGCTTCGGATAAATGCAGCTCAGGCGCCAGAATTTTGATCGCGTCTGCACGGTTGTTGTTAATGTACGTAGTCGCTTTTTCCAGTGCACGCAGGATCGCTTTGATCGTGTTCGGATTTTCCTGCAAATACTTGTCTGTAACCTGCATCGTTGTATGCACGCTCATCCAGTTCACATCGCCTTTTTTGTCAGGTAATTCGCTTTTCGTACCACTAAACAGGAATTTACCGCCACCTTGAATCGCTTTGGTGATAAATGGTTCCCATGCCGCCATCGCATCAATCGAACCGTTTTGCAATGCGGCTACGGCATCGCTTGGTGCTAAGTTGACAAATTTGATTTTGCTCACATCTACGCCTAGTTCTTTGCCCATGTTGTCGATCGCGATCTTCACGTCAGCGCCGTTTGGAATACCTATCGTTTTGCCTTCCAGATCCTTCGCAGAATTAAGCTGTAACTTGGATGATCCGACTACCGCCTGGGTACCTGCGATTTGTGCGAGTGGTGCAACGATTTTGACGTCGATATTATTGGATTTCAAAATAATATCCATAAAGTTTGTCTGTACACTAACCGGTGCGCTACCACCTGACACCATTGGACCAATATCCGGGCCGCTCTCGATCAGCTTACTCTCTACATTCAGACCTTCTTCTTTAAAATAACCCAGCTTATCTGCGATAATCTGCTGAGATGAGATCTGTGCATCACGTACACCTACGAGCGTTACATCCGTTTGTTCCAGTCCTCCACTTGCTGAAGCGGATGGGTTCGCACTCTCTTTACTTGCTCCTCCGCCAGAACATGCGGTTGCTACGAGAGCAACCATCGCTACACCAGTGATCATTTTAAACCAGTTTGTTTTCATCTTTGTTTACCCCTTCCGAATGGTTGTATCGTTAT